>Ga0187892_10000045_pt1 | contig 251923 bp, 263 predicted proteins | sample MA1701073metaG_FD_139345 | JGI IMG/M metagenome (GOLD analysis project Ga0187892, IMG submission 139345) | Bio-ooze microbial communities from a basaltic lava cave in the Kipuka Kanohina Cave System on the Island of Hawaii, USA - MA170107-3 metaG ... | reverse complement strand
CTATCTGTGCAGCCAAGCAGCGACACACTTAGAGCGGCGCAAAGTAGAAGCAAAGCCCTCACCAATTGATTATATGGGTCAGCGAGCCGCAGCGGCCCCGCCCAAACGCACGAACCTCTGCCCAGCCGGGCACCCCTCCAGCAGCGGGCACTCCCCGCACAAAGGCCGCTGCGCCCGGCACAACCTCCGCCCGTGCTTGATCAGCATGATGTGGAACGGGTAGATCATCTCCTCCGCCAGCATCGCCTCCAGCAGGTCATGTGCCTGCTCCGCCGTCGCCTTGTCCGGCACGTACCCCAGCCGCTGCGACACCCTGTGCACGTGCGTATCGACCGGCAGCGCCGGCCGCCCGAGAGCGAACATCAGCACGCAGGCTGCCGTCTTCGGCCCAACGCCCTTCATCTCCCGCAGCCAGGCCTTCGCTTCGTCTAACGGCAGGTCACGCAGGAACTCAAGGTCGAACGACCCGCGAGCCTTCCAGATCGCCTCGAGCGATGCCTTGATCCGCGGCGCCTTCTGCTTCGCCAGCCCACCCACCGCGATCTCGCGCTCTATCTCCTCGAGCGGCGCGTCCATCAGGAGCCGCCAGTCCGGGAAGCGCAGGACGAGCCGCATGAACGCGCGCCCCGAGTTCGTATCCGACGTGTTCTGCGAGAGGATCGTCAGCACCAGTTCGGACATAGGATCGCCGTGCGGCCGCCACACCGGCTCCCCGTAAAGCTCCGCCAGCCGCCGCACGATCTCCTCCGGCGAAAGCAATGGCTTCTTGTGTCTTGGACTCATCGGATTAGCCGCAGATTAACGCAGATGTTTCGCAGATTGATACCGCCCGACTTTCAACGGCGTGCTACCAGGAGGGTGAAGGGGGCGGCAGCCCTATACCGGGGGTCTGGGGGTGTCCCCCAGAATCTTTTTCTCTACCGGGGAGGGGTGGGGTGGCGGGGGTCACGACCCGTTAGGTCAGCGTCAGCGGCAGCCCTTGCTCGCACAGCGGGCACAGGTTCGGTTCGTACGTCGGCAGATCCAGCTTCAGACAGGCGAACGTCGGCAACCCGCCACTACCGGCGCCCGTCTGGGCGAAGTCCACTCTGCCGCCGCTCCGGTCGAGGATCACGCCGACGCCGACAGGCACGCCACCCGCGTTCCGCACAGCGTCCAGCACATCGCGGACACTGCCGCCGGTTGTCAGAACATCATCGATGACCAGCGTGCGTTCACCGCGGCGCATGACGAACCCTCGCCCGAACGCGCGGCCGCCACCCTCCCGTTTCTCCGCAATGATGCTGCGCAGGCCGAGATGCCGGGCCGTCTCGTAGCTCAGGATGATGCCGCCTGTCGTCGGCCCGGCGCAGACCTTGGGCTCCAGCCTCTCCTTCTTCGCCCAGTCCGCGATCATCTTGCAGAGGCCAGCCGTCTGAATTGGGTGCTCCAGCAACCGGAACTTCTCGACGTAAACGCCCGAATGCTTCCCGGAGGAGAGCTGGAAGTGCCCTTCCAACATTGCGCCCGCCTCACGAAGCAACCGTTCGGCGTCGCTAGTCAACTGCTACTGGCCTCCGGCCGCGTTGTCGTTCTCATCATCCGCATATGAGATCGAATGGTTGGGCGCAGGCCCGATGTTCGGGCTGCCCTCGTTCCAGTACGTGATCAAGGTCTTCCCGATGATATTGTCCCGCGGCACGAACCACCCACCGCGAGAGTCGCTGCTGTTCTGCCGGTTGTCCCCCATCACGAAGTAACACTGCGCGGAACTGCAAGCATCAAACGACGCGCCGGTATCCGGCGGCGGCACGTTGAAAGTGCATACGTTGTCAGCGCTCTGGGTGCATGAAGTCCGCCCCTGGATGTAGGGCTCCGTCAGCACCTTTCCGTTCACCTGCACCACCCCTGTGGAACTGTCGATCACCACGGTATCTCCGGGCAGCCCGATAATCCGCTTGATGAAGTCGCGGTTTGGGTTCGTCGGCGACCGGAAGACGATGACATCGCCCCGGTCCGGCTGGTTCCAGAGCTGGTGCATCGAGTCATCCCCCGAGTCGACGAACGGCAGCCAGTCGAGCGCGCTCAGGTCCAGTTCAGCGTAGGTCAGCTTGTTCACGATCAAGTATTCGCCGTTCTGCAGGCTCGGCTCCATGCTCGCGCCTTCAACGCGGAAGTTCTGGAATGAGGCCCGCACTGCCAGGAAGATCAGCGCCGCCAGCAGCAGCGTCTCCGCCAGCTCGCGTAGAGTGACGGCCCAGCGCCGTTCGGCCTTCTCCTTCGGAAGAACGACTGTCTCTTCGCGCAGCTTCCGCTGCAGCTCCGTCAGGCGTTCGGCGTACTCGTCCTGGTAGCGGTCGGGGTACTCCGGATACGGTGGCGTGGAGACCGGCGAGTACCGCACAAAGTCGAGCTCTTCCTCGTCAGGGTAATGGGCAGTCTCGAACGAGAAGAGTGCGTCGTAATGGGTTACGGGTTCACTGCGGGGCTCTTCCCATTCGCCGAAGAGCGGGTCGAATGTTTTTCCGGCGTGTCCGCTACCGATATCGCTTTCGGACACGCCGTCCTGTTCATCAAACGTCGGCATGCGTAGAAACCATTATACAAACGGATCGTTAAGAAGACGTTAGACGGCGCGTTCCCGCGGATAACAGTTCGCCCGCACGGGACACCACGCTTAGAATTACGCACAAGTGGAACCACGGCCAGACGAAGCGGAACTCCTCTCGCGCGCCGCCCGCGGCGATCTAGCCGCTTTCAACTGCCTCGTGGAGCACTACCAGACCTCCGTTTACAACCTCTGCCTGCGTCTTCTGGGCAGTCCCCAGGCCGCCGAGGACACCACGCAAGACGCCTTCATCGCTGCCTACCGCCGTTTCGATTCGTTTCGCGGCGGCAGCTTCCGCGCCTGGATCTTCCGTATCGCCTCCAACGCCTGTTATGACGAGCTCCGATACCGCAAGAGCCGCCCAGCCATCTCCATCGACGAACCGCAGGGCAGCGAAGACCGCGCCTTCGACGTGCCCGACAAGGCCCCGTCCCCGGAAGACCGCGCCGAACAATCCGAGCTCCGCCAAGCCATCACCCACGCCCTCTCGGCCTTGCCTGACGAACAGCGCCTCGCGATCGTCCTCTGCGATTCGCAGGGCATGGACTACGCCGAGATCGCCGTCGTGCTGAACTGCTCGCTCGGCACCGTCAAGTCCCGCATCAACCGCGGCCGCGCCCGCCTGAGGGAGATCCTGCTTCAGAACGCGGAACTTTTGCCCTACCGCTTCCGTCCTACAGGTGAGGAGACATGAGCCCAACTTCTTTCTTCAATAGACACCCGCGCGCCGATCTTTCGGCCTATCTGGACGGCGAACTCTCTCAACGGGCGACTCGCAAGCTGGAATCACACCTGGCGACGTGTCCAGGCTGCACGGCCGAGTTGGAAGGCCTCCGAGAGACACGCGCTACTCTCCGCAGCCTGCCCGAAATGCCTGCGCCGCGATCGTTCACGCTGACGCCAGAGATGGCTCGTGATGCTCGCCCCGCCCGCCTTGCGCCCGAACCGCGGCCCCTCCAGCCAATCGTCAGCGGCTTGCGCATGGCCAGCGGCGGCCTCGCGGCCGCCCTTGCCGTCGTCGTTGTGATCGCCGTTGCCAGCGGCGGCAACGGCACCGGCGAAGGAGACGACGCGGGCAGCCTCACAAACCTGCAAACGAGAATGGAGCGCGCGGCCGGCGGCGACGGGGCCGACGACGGCGGCGCCACCGCCCCCTACGACCGCGACCTCTATTCGACGCCCATACCCTCTGAGACTGGCCCGGACGCTACCCTCGATAGCGGATCCGGCACTTCCGGGGGCGGTGTGGGTGGCGTCGGCGGCGCAGGAACCGTACCAACCCCCGTAGTCGAAGACTCGGGCACTGACGGCGCCGCGGGCGCCCAGAACCCCGCCGCAACAATCGCGCCTCCCGGCACGGCAGACTCCATAGCCGAACCCCAGGCTTCTCCCACGGGAGAGTTCCTTGCACAGGCACCGGACGTTACAAAAACGGCGGACGACGACGCCGAAGCTGCTTCCGCACTAGACTCGGATGACGACGGGACCAGCCCACTCACGATCGTCGCCATCGTTCTTGCCGTCTTGCTCGGGGCTTCCGTGATCGGTAGCATTGCCGCATCACGCCTCGGGCAAAAGATGTGAACCGTCTCCTCGTATTCGCCGCACTGCTGACCGCCGCGATGCTCATCGCTGCATGCGGCGGCAACGACGAAGAAGAACCGACACCCACCTATACCGTGCCCGGCGGCGTCAACACTTCCCTCCCTCGCCACCTCACTGCCGTCCGGCCGGAGCAGGAGTCCACCGTCACCAACGAAGAGCTCCAGGCAAGCGAAGGAGGCATCTGCGCCTCGTTCGACTTCCGCGCCGGCGAGACTATGGGCGACGACCCGACCTCCCGCGTCACTCTCATCGTGGGCCAGGAAGACGTCACCGGCTCAGCTTCCTTCGTCGTCACCGACGACTTCCCGACCAGCAGCGGCACCATCTGCTACGTCCCTCCCAACCCCTTCTCCGCAGAAGTCCACACAGTCACCGTTCGCTATAGCGATGCCACGGACCGCCAGTTCATCTACAACTGGACGTTTACCGTGGTTGATTCCGCGGCAACTTCAAGTCCCTAGCGGGAACTTTTCACCGCATTCCTCCGTTCTACTCACCAGACAACACACGGAGGTACAAAGAAATGCGTAAATCGATGCTCCTTGCCCTCGGCGCGCTTGTCGCCCTCTCCGCCCTCTTCCTTGCTTGCGGCGGCGACGACAACTCCGGCGTCAGCAACCAACCCGGCGACAACGACGACGGCACGTCCCAGCTCCAGAACTTCCGCGTTACCAAGGGCCTGACCGTCGCCAACATCTCCCAGAACGGCGCGGGCCTCGGCGGTGAAGAATCGGCTGGCGACATGGCCTCAACCGGCGGCGGCGCAGGCGGTGCTGCTCCGGCAGCGGATGGCTATTCCCGCAACGCCCAGACCGGCGCCGGCAACGGTGGTACCGGCGGCGATAGCATCTCGAACCAGGCCACCACTACCGATAACACCGGCATCACTGTCCAGGGCTACGGCACCGCTTCCGCAGACGCCGACAGCGCCATCGTCGAGTTCGGCTTCTCCAGCAATGGCAGCGGCGGAGTGACTCCCCTTCCGTATCCAGAGGGAAACATCAAGCCCGATGACGCTCCCGCAGCGATCGACCGCGAGACCCTGCAGCCAGTGATCGACGCATTGGCTGCGGCCGGCGTCAGCGAGGACAGCATCGAAGTCCTCAGCCAGAGCTACTACTACGATTACTACAGCTCGAGCGCCACGCTGCGCGCCACCATCACCGACCTCGGCATCCTGGACGCTGCTGTCGAGGCCGCGCAGGACGCCGCCGGCGACATCGACGACGTTTTCCTCAACGGCACGAACGTCGTCTACACCCTGCAAAACTGCGATGCCCTCGAGCGAGCCGCCGCCGAAGCTGCTGTCGAAGACGCTGGTGATCGCGCGGCCGTCCTCGCGGACGTCCTCAACGTCTCCCTCGGCGACGTCGCCGGCGCCAGCGACTACAGCTGGTACAACTACGGCACCGGCTGCGGCCCGGACTACTACAGCCCCTGGCCGATCGCCTACACCCCCTGGCGCATCGGCGGCAACGGCGACGGCACAGTCCAGGTCGTCTCCAACATCAGCGTGACCTACGCCTTTAGCTAGGCACGATCACGATTGCGAGAGGGCCGGTACCACTACCGGCCCTCTCTTCATCCTGCCAAGGATCTGGGGGCGGTACCGGTCGACGCTGGTCCAGCCGTGACCCACCGACGGGATAGCGAGCCGACGCGGCCAGACTCAGCTACGAGTCCTGCCATCCCACGGGGATTGAGGATGGCCGCCAACTGGCTTAGTCTTCGTTCCTGACCTCGACCCGCACCGAGGAGTGCAGAGGGGCGGAGCCCCGCTGCCGGGGGTGTGGGGGTGTCCCCCACTAACGTCTCGGGCGGGTGGGTGGGCAGCGACCACGGCTCGCTGGGTCAGTGTGCGGCAGCTGCCAGAAATTGGCGGACGCCTCGCCCCTACGACGTCATGAACCAGCGTGTGCCCATTCTCTAGCCAGGAGATCGCGCGACAGCCTACTGCAACACCGCGTGCCCAAACAGCACATCGAACGCCCTGCACCAGATGATGGCGCTCGCGTACTGAGACACGTCCGTCCCGGCCGGCACCTCGTAGTTGAACGCCCCGTCCGTCCCCTTCAACTCGCCCAGGTTCAGCGCACCTTCCTGGTAATCGTTCGAAGGCGAGAGCAGCACGAAAACGTCCGGCCCGTTCCGGACCGAGAAGTTCTCCACGCGCAGGGTGTACTGACCGGGCGACGTCTCGATCAGCAGCGCATCACCGATCGTGTAGTGAAAGCTGTCCGCGCTCTGCCACGTCCCCTGCCGCACGACGTGCGCGGCAAACGGAGTCGGGGCGGGATTCGCCGTTGGCGCGCTCGTTGGAGCGGCGGGCGCGTTCGTTGGCTCGGGAGGCTCTGATTGCTCCGGCGCCGACGATGGTGATGCCGCGTCCCCGCCAGCGTTCAGCGTCGCACTCGCAGTACCCCTACCAGCAGCGTAAGTCGAGGTCGGTGAAGGTCGGTCTGTCGGTTGCCGGGTCGGGCCCGCGGTCGCCGCGACCTCCACACCCTCGCACTTGTCAGACCCTGCGCCCGCGCCCGGGATCGGGCTCGCCTCGCAGACAGTGTTCCTGTCAAATAATGGAGAGACCGCGTAGTAGCCAACGGGCGCGGCTACCGCCAGGAAAACGGCCAGCGAAACTCCGGTAATGGCCCGGTGCTGCAACGCCCGCTTGAAGGCCCCCGCCCGGTAAGCCATATACCCCGCCGCCGCGAGGAAGAAAATCGCTCCGGCCAGCCACAACGGCCACAACGGATACACGACCTCGCTGAAGAACTCCTCGATGCGTCCCAGTTCGCTGGTAATCGAAAGCACGATCACAGGTTAGCCGCCAGTCCTTACGAAGTAATTACGGGACATACATTGATACGGGATCATCAACGCCAGTTCAGAAATCCGCCATATTCGTAAGCCTCCCGTAAGATTCGCCTCTTAGGCTCCGGGCTGAACACTCAGAGGGAGGTGCACCTTGGAACGAAGAAAACTCATGTCCCGGCGCGCTCTGCTGAGGGCGGGAGCCATCGGCGGCACTGGCCTGGTCCTCGCCTACACCGTCGGCTGTGGCGACGACGATGACGCCGAGACGTCCCCGACCGCAACCGCTACTCGTCCTGCCGCGACCAGCCCTCAAGCGACCGCTTCACCAGCGGCGACCGAGGAAGCGAAAGAGTTCGCTCTCGTCTCCGGCTGGTATCGCGACCAGGCGGTGGAGTACTACGACTTCGGGATGAACTCTACGACCTCCGGGAACGCCGTCTCCGCCGTCCCGATCTATGTCCTGATCACCGGGATGAACACGGATGGAACCCCGCAGTTCGTGGAAGGCCAGCACAATATCGTAGACCTCGTCCCCGGCGACGCCGGTTATAGCGACCTTTGGCAGGTGGTGATGGTCACAGTCCCCCAGGACTACGTCGCGGACACCCTCAAGTCGAAGTCCGATATCGACGCCTCCGGCTACCCGTTGACGACCACGGAGATGCTCGTGAACTGCCCAATCGTCCCGGAAGGCTCAACGTTGGAAGGCGGCGAGTCGCTGGTGCAAGGCTGGTACAAGGGCGATGCCGCCTTCTATCCGGACTTCGGTGCGAATCCCTCCACGGCTCTACCGATCTGGGCCTTTATCACCGGCATGGACGCCCAGGGGAACCCGCAGTTCGTCGAGGGCCAGGGCAACATCATCGACTCTGTGCCGAGCGACCAGGGTTACAGCGCCTTCTGGCGCGTGAACATGGTGACCGTCCCGGCGGACTACGAGGCCAACACCATCAAGTCAGCGGAAGCAGTCCTTGACTCCGGCTTCGAGATCGCCGAAACAGACTTGGTGGTCAACTGCCCGGTGACTGTCTTCTGAGCGGAACTACCCAGCCGGGAGCCTAACGGTAAAGACCGAGCCCCCTCTCGTGGACTCCGCGCGCACCGTGCCTCCGTGCGCTTCCACGATCCCGCGAACGATGGCGAGCCCGAGGCCTGCGCCGTCCCCGTTGCTATCACGGCGGTTTCGCGACTTCTCCGCGCGATAGAACCGCTCCCAGATGTGCGGGAGGTCCGCCGCCTCGATTCCATCGCCGGAATCGGCGACGGTCACGTGCACGCCTCCCGGCGCCGGCGCCACGTCCACGCGGACCGCCCCGCCGTCGGGCGTATGCTCGATCGCGTTGCGCACAAGGTTCGCCAGCGCACGCTCGATCCGCGCGCCGTCAACCGTCGCGATCAAGCGCCGTTCACCGCTCAGCGAAAGACTGATGCTCTTCTTTCGCGCCGGCGCCTGGAGCGCATCGACCACTTCCCCGGCGATCTCCGTCACATCCGTCGCCTTACGCTGGAGCTTCAGTGCTCCCGCGTCCAGCTGCGCCAGCTCGAACAAGTCATCGATCATGCGCGACAACCGGTCGATCTCCCGCCGCATCGTCGCGTAGTACCGGCGCACCTCCTCACCCTCCACAACCGTGTCGTCCAGCGCTTCCACCATCGCCCGCATGCTGGATAGCGGAGTCCGCAGATCGTGCGAGATCGCTGCAGTAAGGTCGCGGCGCTCGTTGTCCAGCGCCTGCCTCTCTCGTTCCGCCTCTTGCAACCTGGCCGCCAGGTAGTTCACATCACGTGCAAGGCTGGTCACTTCGTCCGAACCGGCGACTTCCGCGCGCGCCCGCAGGTCACCTGCGGCCAGACGGCGCACGGCATGCGTAACCAGCCCCAGTCGTCGCACCGCCAGGCTCGCCGCCCACACGCTGAAGAACGCCGTCACCAGTCCGCTGTACACGACGGTAGCCAGCAGGACCTTCAAGTCGTGATCGGTCGAGATGAACATGAGCTGCGCAATGATTAACACGTTGAGCAACGCAACCGCGGCTGCGATGACCGTTCCGAGGAACAACTTCACCTGCACCGAGACGCCGATTGCGCGGTCCACCGTCTGCAGCACCACCCAGCCGCCCGCGATGGTCGCCGCACCGGCCAGTGTGAAGTAGCGAGCGAGCTCCCACAGCTCACCCGAAGGCGGCGACATCAGCAGCTCCGCGATCAGCAGGCCGCACCCCACGGCCAGCGCGAGGCCAAGCCCAGCGACCACCCACGTGGTCATCGGTAAACGTCTGATCCCCGGTCGTGCAGTCTCCATCTTCACGGCTCGAACTTGTATCCCACGCCCCACACCGTCTTGAGGTGCCGTGGCCGAGACGGATCCAGCTCCACCTTCGTCCGCAGCCGGCGCATGTGGACCGTGACTGTGCTCTCATCGCCGGGAAACTCGAAGTCCCAGACCACGCTCAGCAGCTGGCTCCGTCCGAAGACCTGCCCGGCGTTTCTTGCCAGGTAGTTCAACAGGTCGAACTCTCGGGCCGTCAGCTGCACATCTCCGCGGGCATTGGATACGGTGCGTGTCACCGCATTGATCCGCAGGTCACCGAAGCGAAGCACCTCGCCCGGCGGATGGCCCGCCTTCCCCGCGCGCCGCAGCACCGTCTTTACGCGGGCGGCCAGCTCCTTCGGGCTGAACGGCTTCGTGACGTAGTCGTCCGCGCCAATTTCCAACCCCACGAGCTTGTCCGCTTCCTCGCCGCGAGCGGTAAGCATGATAACCGGCGTCGCTGTCCGTGAACGCACCCGGCGGCAGATCTCCAGCCCGTCGATTCCAGGCAACATCACGTCCAGGACGATTAGGTCCGGCTGCGTCGCTTCGATCGCCTCAAGCGCAGACTTGCCATCGTGCACAACGCTGACCTCATAGCCGTCCCGCCGCAGGTAGCGCTCCACGACTTCCGCCACCATCGGCTCGTCCTCGACGACCAGTATTCGGTCCGCCACGCTAACCACTGACTGCACAGAATGACCTCAATCGATCTTACGATAGGCGCCACTCCTTACGGATTCATTACGCCACCCCGCCACGTCATCCTGCCCAAGGATCCGGGGCGGACCACCAACCGGCCCACCTACGTTCTTAGTAGCTTCTAGAGACACGGTGTGCGCAGAGGGGTAGAGTCCCTCTGCCGGGGGTGGGTGTCCCCCACAAACATCTCGGGCGGGTGGGCGGGCAGCGACCACGCCCCGCTGGGCCAGCCAGCGGCAGCGTCCCGCTTACTTCCCGCGCAGCTTCTCGAACACCCACCGGAACGGATCGTAGTACCGGTCCGCCACACGCTCTTTCAGCGGAATGATCGCGTTGTCCGTGATGTGGATAGACTCCGGGCAGACCTCAGTGCAGCACTTCGTGATGTTGCACAGCGCCACGCCAGCCGCGTCGCGGATCAGCTCGGTCCGGTCCTCCATGTCGAGCGGGTGCATCTCCAGCTCCGCCAGCCGCACGAAGAACCGCGGCCCGTAGAACTTATCTTTGTTGTCCGGATGGTCCCGGATCACGTGGCAGACGTCCTGGCAGAGGAAGCACTCGATGCACTTCCGGAACTCCTGTCCGCGCTCGATGTCCTCTTGCATCATCCGGTAGTGCCCGTCGGCCTCCGGCGCGCGCGGCTTGAACGCCGGGATCTTCTTCGCCACCTCAAAGTTGAATGACACGTCCGTGACAAGGTCCTTGATCAACGGAAACGTTTTGATTGGCGCCACCGAGATCGGGAAGTTGGTGTCCAGCGTGCTCATGCGCGTCATGCACATCAGCTTCGGCTTGCCGTTTACCTCCGCGCTGCACGACCCGCACTTCCCGGCCTTGCAGTTCCAGCGCACCGCCAGGTCCAGCGCCTTCGTCGCCTGCACCGTGTGGATGACATCGAGCACCACCTGCCCCTCATCCATGTCCACCGTATAGTCGACGAACTCCCCGCCGGAGGCATCGCCGCGCCATACGCGCATCGTCACGGGCTGCAAGGGTGACCTCGTAGATCGCAGCGCCGTCTCTGGGGAGGTTTCAGGTTACAGGTTTCAGGTTTCAGAGGGTTACGCCGCTGCACGATTCGCCCTCTTCCACTCGCCAAGGAGGCTGCGTCGCAGGCTCACAAGCATCTTGCTTATCTCGGTAATCCGCCGCTCCGCTGTCTTCAAATCACTCTGAGATATGTAATCTTGCCGGGCGCAGATGTTCCAGATGGTGTCCGTCTCCATGAGCGAAGATCGGGCCAAGACTAGAAAGTACGCAAAGTCCTTACGAGTGAATCGCGCATGACCCTCCGTAATGTTCGTCGCGACCGAAACGGCCGCACGAGTCAGCTGACTCCAGACACCAAACCGTTCTTCCTTGGGTAGCTTTCGAGCCAGTTGGTACGTGAAGTCGATGTAATCCATCGTCTTCTGGTAAACAAGCAGATCTCGATGGGACTTGATCGGTGCGGCAGCGCGAGCGTTGGTATCCATGACGAGGACTGTGTCACCGGCCTCGCAATCTGTCGAGACAGAAGTGTCACCGACGACAGAACTGAAACCTGAAACCTGAAACCTCAAACCTTCGCCGCCTTCTCCTCGAGCAAGGCACGCAGATCCCCCGGCATCGCAGGCAACGGCGTCTTCTCGATCTCCATCGATCCGTCAGACTTCTGGCGCACGGCGTTGTTCCATTTGCCCCACTCTGCTTCCGTATTCGGGAAGTCCGAGCGTGTGTGCCCGCCGCGGCTCTCCGTGCGGAGCAGCGCCGCCTGGGCGTTAGCTTCGGAGCAGGTCAGCATCGAGCGCAGGTCCATCGCCAGGTGCCAGCCGGGGTTGTACTGCCGGTTGCCCTCGACGCTGGTGTGCTTCGCCCGCTCCTTGTACTCCTCCAGCTTGCCCAGCGCTTCCTTCAGCTCGGACTCCGTGCGGATGATCCCAACCAGGTTGTGCATCGTCTCCTGCAGCTCGCGCTGGATCGTATAGGGGTTCTCCGAGCCTTCGCGCTCGAAGTGCCCGAACATGTCCGCGGCGACCGCGTCAGCTTCGCCCTGATCAACCTTCGGCAGCGAGCCGAGGCCCTTCGCGTATTCGGCCGCACCGAGTCCCGCCCGACGTCCGAAGACCAGCAGGTCCGACAGCGAGTTCCCACCGAGACGGTTCGCCCCATGCATTCCTCCGGCACACTCCCCCGCCGCGAACAGGCCCTGTACCGTCGCCGCCCCCGTGTCTGCGTCGACCCGGATGCCACCCATGATGTAGTGCATCGTCGGCCCGATCTCCATCGGCACCGCCGTGATGTCGATATCAGCCAGTACCTTGAACTGGTGATACATGCTCGGCAGCGCCCGCCGGATGTAGTCCGCCGGCCTCCGCGATGCGATGTCGAGATAGACGCCGCCGTGCTCCGTTCCGCGGCCCGCCTTCACCTCCGCATTGATCGCGCGAGCGACTTCGTCACGCGGAAGCAGGTCCGGGGTCCGCCTGTACTTGGTCTTCTCCGCGTACCACTTGTCCGCTTCTTCTTCCGTTTCCGCGGTCTCCGCCCGGAAGTAGTCCGTGATGTAGTCGAACATGAAGCGTTTGCCTTCGCTGTTCTTCAGTGTGCCGCCTTCGCCGCGCACGCCCTCGGTGACGAGAATGCCTCGCACGCTCGGCGGCCAGACCATCCCCGTCGGGTGGAACTGAACGAACTCCATGTCGATCAGCTCAGCGCCCGCCCAGTAGGCGAGCGAGTGCCCGTCGCCGGTGTATTCCCATGAGTTCGATGTCACCTTGAACGCCTTGCCGGTGCCGCCCGTCGCCAGCACAACGGCCTTCGTCTTGAAAAGCAGCAGCTTCCCGCTCTCCCGCCAGTAAGCCACCGCACCGGAGATGCGGTCGCCGTCCTTCAGGAGCCGCGACACTGTGCACTCCATGAACACGTCGATGCCCTTGTGCACGGCGTGCTGTTGCAGCGTGCGGATCATCTCCAGGCCGGTGCGGTCGCCGACGTGCGCGAGCCGGTCGAACTTGTGCCCGCCGAAGGCCCGCTGCAGGATGCGGCCGTCTTTGGTCCGGTCGAACAGCGCCCCCCACTCCTCGAGCTCATACACCCGGTCCGGCGCTTCCTGCGCGTGCAGTTGCGCCATCCGCCAGTTGTTCAGCATCTTCCCGCCGCGCATCGTGTCGCGGAAGTGCACCTGCCAGTTGTCCTCGGAATACACGTTCCCCAGCGCCGCCGCGATCCCGCCTTCGGCCATCACCGTGTGCGCTTTGCCCAGCAGCGACTTGCAAACCAGCGCAGTCTTCGCCCCTTGTGCGGACGCCTCGATCGCCGCGCGCAGCCCGGCACCGCCTGCGCCAACGACGACTACGTCGTAATCGTGCGCCTCGAACTCGGCCACGCTAGAAGCCCTTCCACGTGTTGATGTCCGTGATGTTCCCGTTCGCGACCAGCCGGATGTACACGTCCGTGAAAGCAATAAAGACGAGGCTCACCCAGGCATACAGACGGTGGTTCGTGTTCCAGCTGCTTACGCGGTCCCACAGTCGCTTGCGGGTACGGCTGAAGGCAGTGCAAGAGAAGCAGTCCAGCCCACCGCCGACGAAGTGCCGAAAGGAGTGACAGGAGAAGGTGTACATCATCAGGAACGTAGCGTTGAGGCAGAGGATGATCGACCCGAGGCCGATGCCCCAGCCCGTCTCGGCTGCCTGCCCGTCGATGATGCCCTCGGTGTTGTAGAACGACTTGATCGCACCGTACCAGAGGAAGAAGTTGAAGATCAGCGCGCCGTACATGAAGAAGCGGTGCAAATTCTGCAGCACCAGCGGGAACTTACCCTCGCCGCTGTACTCGGCACTCGGCCGCAGGTCGCCCAGTGGCAGGTCGCCTACCGCGCACGCCGGCGGACTAAAGAGGTACGAGCGGTAGTACGCGCGCCGGTAGTAGTAGCACGTCGCCCGAAACCCGATCGGCACCCACAGGATGAGCAGCGCCGGCGAGAAGTACCACGCGTCATACTTGCCGTGCAGCTCCGGTTCGAACACCGGCGAAAGGTACGGCCCAGCCTCGTACTTCCACCCATCAAGGAACGCCGCGATCGTCAGGTAGCCGAGGAAAATCGTCAGCCCGACGGCGATCAGCCCGGGCTCGAACCACCACGCGTCCGTGCGTAGCGTCCTCAGAAATCCGAGCTTGTGCGGAGGGCTTATCGTTCGGGTTGCTTGTGCCATCAATCAGCCTTCTATTGATACGACCCGTCCTTGCGGGCCTATTCTATCAACGAATCCTATGGCTGGCAATGTAACCCGCCCGTAACAGGCACGCAACCCCCAGCCGCGCAGTAGACTACCGAAACCCGCTGTTTACTTCAATCGCCGCGCCGCCAGCAAAACACCGGTGATCGACTTCGCGTCACACAACTCTCCGCGCTCCACCATCCGCACCGCCTCGGACAGCGGCACGCGCTCGACCTCGATGTCCTCGTCCTCGTCCGGGTACAGCGGCGCCTCGCTCAACTCTTCCGCCAGGTAGATCTGTATCCACTCCGTACTGATCCCCGGCGAGACATAGAACCGAGGCCCCAGCTTTGTGATCTTCTCGGCGCGGAGGCCCGTCTCTTCTTGCAGCTCCCGCTGCGCCGCGGTCTCTGGCTCCTCCCCCGGGTCCAGCACACCCGCTGGTATCTCCAGCGTCACATCGCCCACCGCCAGACGGTACTGCCGCACAAACACGACGTTCCCATCGCTGTCGACCGGCACGATCGCCGCCACCCCAGCGTGCTCGATGATCTCCCGCGTCGAGGTGCGCCCGTCACCCAGGTCGACCGTGTGCAGCTTGACCGTCGCCTTCTTTCCTTCGAAGACGACCGTCGTCTGCAGAACGCGCTCGGGCGCAGGCTTCCGGCGTGAGGTCATTTCGAGGCCGGGATGCCGTCCAGCTCGAATAGCTCCGGGTTATCGGACGAGCGAAGCACGCGCAGCCAGTCCAGCCGCTCCGCCAACATTCCGTAGTAGTCTTCCGGCTTCGAGAAACGCACAAAGCGCGCAACATGCGCGCTCCGGCAAGCGGTCACGACATCGCCGCTGTTGAGCGGAACGTCCACCTGTCCGTCGATGCTGACGATCGCGTCCTTGTCCGCCGTCACCATCAAGTCCACCACCGAATCCGGAGGCAGCACGAGCGGCCGCGCCGCCGCTATATGCGGCGACACGGGCGTCAGCACAACGTCGCGCGATTCCGGATGCAGAATCGGCCCGCCCGCGGAAAGCGAGTACGCCGTGCTCCCGGTCGCCGTCGCTACGATCAGCGCGTCGCACCTGTGAATCGCCAACCGCGACCCATCGACCGTCACCTCCACATATATCGGTCGAGAGACCGTTTGCCGCCCAACCACCACGTCGTTCAGCGCGTGGTACACGGCCCCGAGCGACGGAATCTGCGCCTGCAGCATCGTCCGCGATTCAACTCGATACTTGCCCGCCAGCACGTCCGGCAGGCAGTCCATAAGCTGGCCCGGCCTTACCTCCGCCAGGAACCCCAGCCGTCCCATGTTTACGCCGAGGATCGGCACCGAGTTCGGGATGACGGAGCGCGCCGCGTGCAGGACCGTCCCATCGCCTCCCATACATATCAGCAGGTCTGTTCCCGGCATGTCCTGTCCCAGGTCGCCGTCGTCCCAGTCCGTCGTCGACCAGACCTCGCTGATTCCCTGCGACTTCAGATACGTCGCGACATCTTCGGCCAGCACTGCCGCCGCCGACCACCGCGAGTGAACGAATATCCCGACCTTCTTCATCGCGAAGCCTCAGGCCGCAACCAGAACAAGAACTCCCTGTTCCCCGCATCACCGAGGATCGGCGAAGCAACCATGTCTCGTATCCGGAACCCATTCGCCACACACCACGCCGCGAATCTCCCGATCAACTGCGAATGAAAGTGCGCGTCCCGAATCACACCGCCCCTCGGAACTTCACCCTTCCCCGCCTCAAACTGCGGCTTGAACAGCGTGACAACATTCGCCGTAGGGGCGCCGCTTGCCGCGCCCAAGGGGGAGGGGGAGGGGGCCCTCGCGCCGCTGCGGACCAATCTGTGCACGGCCGGCAACACGAACCGCAACGAAATGAACGAAACGTCGATCACCGCGATGTCTACCGGCTCGGGCAGCGACTGTAGTTCTCGGGCATTCACGCCCTCCATCACCACTACACGCGGATCGTTTCGCAGCCGGTAATCCAGTTGTCCATGCCCGACATCAATCGCATAAACGCGCGACGCACCTCGCTGCAACAGACAGTCCGTGAACCCACCCGTCGAAGCCCCGATGTCCGCCGCCACCAGCCCCGTCACGTCCAGCCCGAAGGCATCCAGCGCGCGCTCGAGCTTTTCTCCACCGCGACCAACGAATTTCGGGCCCTCCGCCACCGAAAGCGCCGCGTCTTCGCGCACGAGGACGCCCGGCTTCGGCGCCGGCCTCTCGTCGACTGTCACCTGCCCCGCCATCACCAACGCCTGCGCCTTTTCCCGGCTTTCCGCAAGCCCGCGGTCAACCAGCAGCACGTCCAGCCTGCGCTTACTCATTTGCCGTCAGGATAGCATCCAAAGGCAGGCCTCACCGTAGCACCCGCCTATCACCCTGGCGCCTCGTTACCTTCTCGGCGTCCAGATGCTCCAGCAGCGCCTGCGCGTACCGCCTGCTCGTCCCGAACATATCCCGCACCTCCGCCAGCGTCAACGAACCATTCGCCTTCAGCCGTTCGATGAGTGCCCCCCGCATTTCCCGGTACGCCTCCACGGAGAACATCACGTCACCCGCACGCACGATCTCCCCGCTCGCCAGCAAGTACTCCACCACCTCTGCCGCTGGCCGGCCGTCCACCGGCGGAGCGTTCGGCGAAGCGCGCAACGCAAAGACATACTCGTCAGCGGCGCGCTGATCGGTCTCGCTTAACCGTGGCCGATGCCCCGTGAGCGCGACCAGTGATCCCACCTCGCTCACCTCATCCGGCATCGCAGCGATCACTGATTCAAACGCACGCTGGCCCAGCTCCATCTTCCGCCGCAACTCTTCGCGCGGCATCCCGGTCCGGCCCGGATGTTCCGCATGGTACGCCTCGAGTTCATCACGCAGCCGGTACGACGCTTCGCACGCAGCAGCCAGCGCCTCCACCATGCCCTGAGCACCAGCCGGCCCAACCCTCGCCTCCAGCGCCGCGATCGTCGGCGCGTGGTTCCGCCGGTGTCGAGGCGCGTCGATCCCCACGACCGTGCCGCCACCAAGCGTCCCGTTCGCGTCGCGCACGATGAATCTGTCGCCGGCCATCACCGCCATCGGTTCGCCGAGTCGCACCTGCGCCCAGGCGCCCTCGCCGGCACCCGCCTCATCGCCGTCCAGCAATAGCAACTTCGCGCCTACGTCAGCCGTCCCGCACAGAAAGCTCACCTCCGTGTTGTGCCGGACCGGCCGCTCCAGGTACGACACCGTCCGCAGCTTCACGTCTACCACGTCCGTTGCCGCCACTACCCCCGGCAACGCCACCACCATCCCCCTCCGCAGGTCTTCGACGGCAACTCCGGCAAGGTTCACTGCACTCCGCTGTCCCGGCGCAGCCTTCTCGATATCGCGACCGTGGTTCTGCAGCCCCCGCACCCGCGCCCCCAGCCCGCCCGGCACGATCTCCACCTCCTGCCCGACGGCCAGGCTCCCTCCCATCAGCGTCCCAGTCACCACGGTCCCGAACCCCGCCATCGTGAACACCCGGTCGATCGGTAGCCGAGGCCGACCAGCATCAACCCGGACCGGCGTCTTCGCCAGCGCTTCCTCTAGTGCGAGGCGCAGGTCGTTCAGCCCATCGCCCGTCTTCGCCGAGCACGCCACCATCGACGCGCCCTCCAGCGTCGTCTCCGCCAGTGCTTCAGCAACTTCCATTCGCACTTCGCGGAAACGTTTTTCATCAACCAAGTCGCTCTTCGTCAGCGCGACGACTCCATGCCGTATCCCCAGCAGCTCAATGATCGCCACGTGCTCCCGCGTCTGCGGCATCACACCCTCATTCGCCGCCACCACCAGCAACGCCAGGTCGATCCCGCCCGCGCCGGCCACCATCGTCTTCACGAACCGCTCGTGTCCCGGCACATCCACGATCCCCGCTTCCGCGCCGGAGGGCAGCTTTAGCAGCGCGAACCCAAGCTCGATCGTCATCCCCCGCGCCTTCTCCTCCGCCAGCCGGTCAGGGTCAGTCCCCGTCAACGCCAGCACCAGCGCCGACTTCCCGTGATCAACATGCCCGGCAGTGCCTATGACCCGCACTCCTAATTCCTACCTCCTACTTCCTGTCTCCAACTCTGATAGCATCGCCCTCATGCCTAACGTCGGCTACGTCTTCGACCCGCTCTACCTCGGACACGATATGCCCGGACACCCTGAGTCCGCCGGCCGCCTGCGGGCCATTATGTCCCACCTCGAATCATCCCGCATGCTCGAGAATCTCCAGCGCATCGAGCCCCGAGACGCCACCAACGATGACCTTCGCCTGATCCATTCCCAGCCGTTGATTGATGCCGTCGAGACTGCGGCAAGCGACGGCCATCACTGGCTCGACGTCGATACCTACGTCGTCCCCGGCTCCTGGGCCGCTGCCCTGCGATCAGCGGGCGGGATGCTCGCCGCAACTGAAGCCATCCTTGCCGGCGGCCTCGACTCTGCATTCTGCCTCGTGCGGCCGCCAGGCCACCACTCCTGCCCCTCGCGCAGCATGGGGTTCTGTCTCTTCAACAACGTGGCTATCGCTGCCATGCACGCCATTGAACGCCGCGGGCTGTCTCGTATCGCCATCGTCGACATCGACGTGCACCACGGCAACGGCACCCAGGACGCCTTCTGGTCCGACCGCCGCGTCCTCTACTTCTCGACCCACCAGTTCCCCTTCTACCCCGGCACCGGCGACTGGGACGAGACCGGCGCCGGCAACATCATCAACGTCCCGCTACCCCGCGGCTGCGGCGACATCGAGTACCTCACCGCCTACGAACGCGTCTGCGCGCCCGCCCTCCGCCGTTTCCAGCCGGACCTCATGGTCATCTCCGCTGGCTTCGACGCGCACTTCGCTGACCCGCTCGCGCTCGAGCTCCTCAGCACCCGCGGCTACTACGAGATCGCGAACCTGCTGAAGTCGCTGGCCGACGAGTTGTGCGGCGGAAAGATCATCTTCGCCCTCGAAGGCGGCTACGACCACACCGCCATCTCCTGGTCCGTCCACGCCTGTCTCGACACTCTCCTCGGCAACCCCTTCACCCCCGACCCGCTCGGCCCCGCCCCCGTCGTCCGCGGCCCCGACATCACCGTCCTCCTCGACCGCATCCTCGAACTCCACCATTTGTAACTGCAGGTCTTTAGACCTGCCTGTGTCAGCTGAAGGGATCTGGCTTCGTGCCGGCCATCACCCGTCCAGCACAACATTCGCCGGATCAGCGACCAACCCTAGTCCGGCAACAGCCGCACAAACACCTCGTTCGCCAAATACCGCCCCCGCTCCGTCAACCGCAGCCTTCCGTCCGCGAGCTCCAGGAACCCCGCCGACGTCATCTCCTCGATCTGCGGTCCATACACGTCCTCCACCTTCACCCCAAACCGCGAATCGAACTCGCCCAGGTCCAGCCCTTCGTTCAGCCGCAACCCAAGTATCGCCGTGTCCACCATCTGCAGCTCGCGCGATAGCGGGTCGACGAAAGTGACCTGCGGTAACGCGTCGATCATCTCGCGTGCCGACGATGGCAGGTCGATCGAGCGCCCCTTCTCGACCAGCGAGATGTACCGCTTCGGCGAGTACACGTCCGCGAACCGCACCCCGTCCAGATGCGAGTGCGCGCCCGGCCCCATCCCCAGCCAGTCCCCGTTCCGCCAGTAAACCAGGTTGTGCCGGCACTCCTCCCCCGGCCGCGACCAGTTCGATATTTCGTACTGCTGGTAGCCCGCTTCCGCCATCCGCTTCTGCGACCACTCGTATATCGTCGCCTGCATGTCGCCGTCCGGCTCCGGCACCCGCCCGTGGTCGATGTCGTAAGCCAGCTTCGTCCCCTCCTCCACCGTCAGCGCGTACAGAGACATATGCTCCGGCCCAAGCTCGATCGCCTGTTCCAGCGTCTCCTTCCAGCGCTCCAACGGCTGCTCCGGCAACCCATAGATGAAGTCGAGATTGATGCGCCGGAACCCGGCTTCGCGCGCCCACGCATACCCCTGTTTCGCCTCCGCCGCCGAGTGAATACGGTCCAGCGCTGCCAGCTCATCGTCGTGGAACGACTGCACCCCATAGCTCAGCCGGTTCACGCCAAGGCTCACCAGCCCGCGCAGGTACTCGAGGTCCACCGTCCCCGGGTTCGCCTCCAGCGTCACCTCCCCGTCCGCCTCGATCGCGAAGCTCTCCCGCATGGCCGCGAAGATCGACCGCAGCTCCCCGAGCGGCATCAGGCTCGGCGTCCCGCCCCCGAAGAAGGCCGTCGCCACCGGCCGCCCCTCCATCACCCGCGACCACATTCGCATCTCCTCGCAGAGTGCGCGCGTGAAGTCCGGCACCAGCCCCTCCAGGTTCGCGTACGAATTGAAGTCGCAGTAAGAACACTTCAGCGAACAGAACGGGATGTGCACGTAAAGCGAAAGTGGCCCGCCGCCCATGCGGCAATCGTACACCCGCGGAGAAGCTTACCCGACCGCCATTAACGACCTAGATCGCCGGTCTTGACAACGGATGAATGGACGTTACACGTCCATTCATCCGTTCCTGGGGAGAAAATGCGTGCTTCTCTCACGGTCAATTGTTGCTGTAATTTCGTTGGCGACTATAGCCTTGCTATTGGCACTCGTTCATAACCAGGCTTCGTCCCAAACCAACTACTGCAGCTTGATTACGACCACACCGCGAACCGACGATTACGACTGTGACGGGATCCCTGGGCTAGCTTGGTCTGACTCAAGAGAGAACTACCTAGGCACGAAGCATAACGCTATATGTCCGTTCCCTGGACCGGGTGGCGCTACGCTCGACACTTGGCCACCGGACGTAAATAAATCTGGTAGCGTTAACGGCCAAGACTGGCTGACCATAGCTTCACACCTGAACCAAAACCCTAGTTCGCCAGGCTGGAGCCAGCGCTATGACCTCAACCAAAGTTCCCTTATCACCGGTGCAGACATGCTGACGTTGAACACGTACATGAATAAGCAATGCGGATTCCACTACGGTCTAACCTTCCGGGCAAGCGACGTAACTTCTCCCAACCAAAGCACTTTGATCCAATACTGTACTGTGATTATCGTGCCCTTCTGTACTCCCTATGCAATCGTCAACTGGCATATAGGTTCATCCATACAAGGCCAGGAAAAGAACACCTACGTCGGACAAACGATCTTCGAACACTCCATCTATATCTACGATTACTGCTGTGGGGATTCGTTTATCCAGTGGGGAGTCGTCTCAGCGGTAGACGATGAGCTTTGCGGCTTGGTGTGCTCCGTGGACGGCACCTCGGAAGTCTGCTCACAGATCCTACCGCCAGAGGATACGTCGCACTGCAGGTTCACACGGGATCCCTTCCTCTGGGTGGACCCCTTCTACTTAACCGATGGCCAAATCATAGGAACCAGCCAGCAAGGGTATCAAGTTTCCCCCGGCTCCGACAATTGGGAGGAGATCGGACACTCCATCGTGCCATGAGAGGTATCCCGATGAAGCAAATGGCGATGCTCGCAGCAGTAGGGTGTATTCTAGCCTTTGGTGGGCTCACACTTGGCGCAGGCGCTCAGGTAGAGGATCCAGCCGAGCAACTGAGAACTCTCCTCGATTCCGATCACGGCTATCCAGAGGTAGTCGCCACAGTCGATGGCGATCCAGTCTATGGCCGCGAATTGAGCCTCCGAATCGAAATGATGGAGCAGGATCCCACATGGGCCGGACGTTCAGTCGAGACGATAGCACTTGGTAGCCTTGTCGGAGATCGCCTCCTTCTCTTGAAAGCTCGCGAACTGGGGATCTGGCCTAGTGAGAACGAGGTTACTGAGAGAATTGCGCGGATACAAAGCGAATATGCGAAAGCTGGTGCCGGATCAAGCGTGCGGACGGCAATCGATACCGCACTCTCCGTTCAAGGACTGACGATAGACGAGCTGCAGACCAACCAGTCTGTGAGGGCTGTTTACGAGCGAGCTCTGGCGATAGCAAAAGTGCACCAGTATGTTTGGCAGTCATTGCCCCCTGCCGAAAAGGGCGATAGCGATAAGGTACTGGCGGCGCAAGATGCTCTTCTCAAAGCTTCATGGGAACGGGCCAACATCGTCGTCGAGATTGGAGTGACCCCCGAGTTGCCACCGCTCGATACCTCTGGACAATCGCTCGACTGATTGGGTTCGGGCCCATTATGCGTCGGCATATTGTGTCAATCGCGGGTTTGATCGCCGCCATCGCTGCACTTGTCTCGTGTTCCGATGATGATACCCCAGCTACAGTCAGTCAGTCGCCCGCGATCTTTCGCCACTTTGAGTTAACCGACTACAGGTTCGACCCCACGACCTTCACTGGCTTCGGTACGATTGATCCGATTACGTTCGAGTTGAACAACTCCTCGACCAACGAGCACACCTTCACCGTTGATGCTTTAGATATCGATACGGTTATACCTGCGGGGGACACAGCTCTGGTCTCTTTCTCCGCCGAGACTGGCGACTTCGAGTTCTACTGCCGCTTCCACAAGGATTTGGGGATGAGAGGGAGCTTTAGTTGGGAAGCAGTCGATAGCTAACCGCTAGGCTAGCTCGTCGCCTCAGGCGTCGGTTCCGCCGTCGCCACCGGCGTCTCCGTCGGTTCCTCCACCGGCGTCGGCAGCGACATCGGGTCCGGCGTTGGCGACGGCGTCACGGAGCCCGTATACTCGGGCGTCGCCGACGGCGTCGGCGTCGCGAACCGCGGCCCCTCCGTCTCGCCCTCTGCCTCCGGTTCCGGTCCCAGCGCCACGAACGGCAGCACCTGCGGCACCGTGCTCGCCGAGAACGTGATGAACAGCCCCTCGTCCGGCGCGGCATCGTTCAGGCTAACCACCAGCTTCCACTCGCCCGCCGCCGGGTAGCTGATCGTGAACCGAGCCGAGCCGTCGTCTTCCTCGTACTTGATTCCCGTGTACGGAATCTTCAGCACCTTGCCGTTCGGGCTGACGATCGTCGCGTCCACCGGCAAGCCCTGATCAGGCTGCGGCGCTCGAATGATGTCAGAATCAGCATCTCTGCTTCGTTCGCGCCAGCGGATCTCCATCACCGCCTGGTCTTGCGCGCGTGGCACGTTGTAGGGCAGCGTCAGCGCCTCGCCCTTCTTCAACTGCATCGTCGTACAGGCGCCCACCGGGTCGCCGCTGATCATCGAACGCACCCGCCGGAACTCGCAGTATGGGTTCGCGATCTCCGAGAGCCGCTCCATCTGTCCGCCAGTGTCCGCGGCGATGTCCGCCAGGAACTCCTCGTCAGCCGCTCCCAGCGCGTACACAAACACGGGGATACCCGCTTCCTGGAAGCACTCGGTCGCTCCACTCATCGATTCCGAGGTCTGGTTCCCGTCCGTGAATAGCACCGCTGCCTTCGCAGGCGCCTTGCCGTTCACCAACAGCTCCGCGCATCCAGTGACCATCCCCAGCCGGATGTTCTTGTCGCCCTTCTCCGTCGGTGCAGCCAGCGCGTCCGCCAATTCGCCGTTAATCGCGCCGTCCTTCACGGCCTCCGTCAGCGGCACCGACACCCGTGCCTTCCCGTTGAATCGCACGACCGATATCCGGTCGTCGGGACGTGTCGCCTGCAGGATCGCCAGCGCGGCGTCCGTCCTCGATTCAGCCTCCGTCGAAGCGTCGATCATCACCACGATGTCCGCCGGCGTCGAAGGATCGTCCTGCCCTCGCCTCGGCGAGTTCGATACGATGCGTCCTCCCGCTGAGCCTGAGCGGATCGAGCCAGCCCGCGTCGCTCCGCCTTCCAGCGGACACGAGCGCTCGCCGGGCCGCGCCAGACAGCCGTCGTCGTTGACAACCCACCCACCGAGGTTCAGCCCGAACGCCTCTAACCGCGCGCCGTGCATCATCGCGTAAAAATGCACGTGCGGCGCCGTCGACCAGCAGCCATCGCTGCCGCTTCCGTCCGGGCAGCAGGCGGGCGCGCCGAGACGATCGCCCGTCTGCACGGAATCGCCCGTCTTCACCTGCTTGTTCTCGATGTGGTAGTAGGCCGTGCTGAACCCGTCCCCGTGGTCGATCTCCACACCGTTCGCGATCTCCGTGACCTTGCCCGGCGCGGCCGCAGTCACCCAGAACGCGGAGTGGAACCAGTCGCACGGCTTGCCGGCGGCGTCCGGCGGCTGGAAGTCCAGCGCCTCCGCGCCATCCCCGTGCGGCCCCTGCGTATACGTCCACGGCGTGCCGCCCTCCCAGGGGAGCCACAACTGGATAGACTGCTCGGCCCGGCTATCACCAGGCGAGCCAAAGGCGAGCAAGGCGACTGCCACAGCAGCCACCCCGGCTGACAGAAATCGAATCATAGGGCGGGTGCGAAACCGTGCGACTTATCCACACGGCGCTCCGCAATAGGTTATTTGCGAGCAGACGCGGCGGTCAAGGCGCAACCAAACCGTAACTTATATCAGTTTTCCGCCCGCCCACACCTGCACGGGTAGGCACAATCACCACGGCGGCACAGGCCCTTCCGTCTTTCACATTCGTGAATGTTCTCTGTGACAGGCACTACGAAAGCACCCGGATAGTGATGGCATCCGCAGAAATCTCACCATCACTTACCTGAACTTTCCCCGTTAGCAAGTAGTCTCCCGCGGGAAGCGCATCCTTCCCGCTAGACAAACCGTCCCACGTGCCCGTCAACGTCTTCTCTTCTCCCGGTCCGAAGCCCCAATCCTGAGCTGCACTAGCCCTGAAGCCATTCAGAATAGTGCAATCGTCGCGATCCATCGACCAAGCAGCTTCGGATGCCGGGCACGCAGCCGTCGCTAGGGAACTCCAGACGACCTCTCCATCCCCATCCATTACCACGAACTCTTCGGGCGGTATGCCGCTCAGCATTTCTAAGGAGTCGGCTGTAGTGTTGGTCACGGAGAGAACGATGGTCACGGGTTCCGCAGGAGTGACTGCCTCGGGGGCCTCAACCCGCAAAGCTAAGCGCATCGCACCGGTCGTTTGATCAATCTGAGCGGCAGATGAGCTGCACGCCACCAACAAGAGAGTAACAACGACGACCGGACCTACAGCACAGAAGTTTCGCATTCAGTTAGTCACTATCTGCATGCATCCCAGCTCTTTGACTTGTAATGGGTTACTTCTGCCTCGTCAATCTGCAGCCAATCGCCCACCTGTAACTTTACCCACTTTCCCGCGTCCAACTACCGAACCTATTCCCACTACCCACTACCCACCGGAGGCACACCCATGGTCGCTGTCCGATGCATACGATGCGGAAATCCCGTCGAAGGAACCTCCCAACTCTGCGCTTCCTGCGCCGCCGACAAGAAAACCCACGAGGCCGCCGCCCGCGAAGCCGCCGTCAAAGCCACTACCAACCTCTGCCCCAACTGCAAGCAGGAAATCCCGCGCGCCGCTCAAGCCTGCCCCAACTGCAGCCGCAGCTTCGCCAGGGACGGTGCAAAGCTCGTCCCCTACGTCCGTGCCGACTTCGTCGTCCGGCTCGTCGCCTTCCTCGTCGACTCCATCGGCTTCGGCCTCGTCGCCGGCTTCGCAATCGTCGCCTCAGGCGCGAGTCTCGCCGCCGGGCTCACCTTCGCCTACCTCGGCTGGCTCGCCTTTCAGCTCGCCTTCTGGCTCACCCTCGGCGCGACGCCCGGCAAGCTCCTCATGGGCATCCGCATCGTCACCGTCGACGGCGAGCGTCTCGCCGTCAGCCACTGCGTCCTGCGCGCCCTCGCGCACCTCGTCATCAACACCTTCGGCAACATCCTCTACCTGCTCATCCTCATCAAAGAAGACAAACGCGGCATCGAAGACATGATGAGCGGCACCATGGTCGTCTACCGGGACACTATCCCGAAGGCAACGGCGGCGGGTGCAGCCTCGGCGTAAGGTAGGCTGAGGGGCCTACGATAGGGCGCAGCACGGCGGCGCCCCTACATGATTGGGCGCTTTCACGAGCGGTCCTCACTTGATTGCGCGGAAGAGATTTGCTCGAAGACCGCGCGTAGCTGGCTGAGCTGGGCAGCGAAATTTTGATTGGATTCAAGATGATTGGATTGCGGGTCGAGGATTAGTTCGCCGAGGCGGCGGAGGGCCTCGGCCATGAGCTCGGCGGCGCCGGCCTGGACTTCGCGGTCTTTCTTGCGACGGCGGCGGGCGATCTTGAGCATCGCCTCCTCGGCCTCGGGGATGAGGGAGACGAAGTAGGCGAGCTGTTTGTGGTAGCTGGAGTTCTTGCCGTGCCGCCAGCCGTTGAGGTTGCCCTTCGGGGCGCCCGCGCCGCGACGGCGGCCGCCCCAGTTGCGGGAGCGCTTGCGCGCTGGAATTGGGGGTTGTGAACCGGGAGCAGGGTCAGGCCAGGCCGGGTTGTTCTGTGAGCTGATGGGTTCGAAGTGTTCTGATCCGCACGACATCCGCCACCTCCCTTACAGGAGTAGCGTAGCGGAGGCGATCGGGAGGTCTAAGGGGGAAATGGCAGTATACATGGGTTGGCAAGTAACGGAACGTCAGTGTGCCTCCTGTGGGCGCCTTGGGTTTGTTCGAGACCGTATTCAACAATGATGTGACACGCGGCCATTGACCAGTAACTTGGGCGCGCGAAATATGGGATCAAGGACACCAATATGCTTACGTCTATTTCTCTATTCTCCGGTGCCGGGGGCTTGGATCTCGGCTTAGAGAATGAAGGATTTGAGACACGTGCCTTTGTTGAGATTGACAGGTACACGGCGAGTACCCTTCAAGAGAACCAGAGGTTCTGGCGGAGAGGACATGTGCCCGTCCTGGGAGATATCACCGAGCTGAGTCCGTTTGCCGTCATGGACGCCGCCGGTATGACACCGGGAAAAACGACCGTGGTGGCGGGTGGCCCTCCTTGCCAATCATTCAGCACGGCAGGACGGCGCGGCGCAATTTCGGATCCTCGAGGGAGTCTCGTCATACACTTCGCGCGCATGGTCCATTCGATTCAACCTCGATTCTTTGTGTTCGAGAATGTAAGAGGCATCCTCTCGGCAGCAATCAAGCACCGGCCGTTGCGCCTTCGAGGTAAGGCAACGCCGCCGCTGACGCAAGAAGAGGAGTTGGGGAGTGCCCTACGGCGCATTGTCCTGCCCTTGCTTCGTGAACAGCTCGGGTATGAAGTCGTATACGGCTTGATCAACGCGGCGGACTATGGCGTGCCACAAACGAGGCAGCGCGTGATCTTCTTTGGTAGCCGAGATCGCGAGTTCAACAGCGACCGGTGGCCGTTTCTCGAAATGGCTTTGCCTAGACTGATGCCTCCGACACACTCCCGCCACGGCGAGGAAGGACTGCCTACTTGGCGCACGCTACGAGATGCAGTTTCCGGACTAGTTGAACGGGAACCTGAATACCTTCCCTATTCGCAAGCACGTAAGGAAGTGCTCGATCTGGTGCCGTCCGGTCGAAACTGGCGTTACATTCGAGATAACCATGGCGACGCGACACTGAGGAAAATTATGGGTGGGGCCTACGCCGCTGATGGAGGCAAGGTTGGCTTTTGGCGACGACTGGACTATGACAAACCCTGCCCGACAGTGCCGACAAGCCCTATACAAAAGGGCACCTCGCTTTGTCACCCCGAAGTGACTAGGCCGCTGAGCGTGCGAGAATATTCGCGGGTTCAGCAGTTTCCTGATGAATACCAGTTCTTCGGCTCCACGGCATCGAAGTATAAGCAGATCGGCAACGCAGTACCTGTGGGTCTCGGCTCAGCAATCGGCGGGACGATTCTAGGAGTCCTACGGGGCCATCGAAGGGTGGCAGAGGAACGTGTCGCTTACTCAGCAACAAGAGGCTGATTTAAAGATCCTCCTACGTCGTACCGTGGAGAATGCCTTCAGCAGGTTGGGAAACCTGACGCTCTCTAGGCAGGCGATAAATCCCTTCCTTGCGGTATTTGTTGCGCGACGCCCTCGCGAGTTAGCTGAGTTCATTGTTCATCAGCGGGTCGAGCGTGGCTTGGTAACGTCGTTCGGGATGCAGCTGCAGAAGATAGTCACTATTGTCGGGGCTAACATTCACCCGAGCGGAGTAGAAGGAGCCGATTTCGAGCGAAGGGATGAGACGGTAAAGCGCCATACTGTGATGCAGCTCAAAAGCGGTCCCGAAACCATCAATAGCGATATCGCCCGTCAAATTCGCGCAAACCTAAACTCAGCCGAGCGGAGGATCCGCATGGGGGGACTGTCTGCAGAATGGACTGTCGTGAAGATGCTCGGGATGATCTATGGCACTCCAGAGCATCGGAACTCGTGGGTTCTGGGCACCGGAGCGCAAGGCTTCGATGTAGACAAGATAGGCAGAACCTTCTGGGAATTCGTTTCGGGGGAGGAAGATATGCACCTGGACGTCTTCCGCGTCGCGCTTGAAGTAGCCCGTGACTATCGAGATCCACAAGGAAGGACACTGCCAGAAGCGATTCAAGATGCGATATCGTCCCTGACGTCCGAGCTGCGAACGCACTATAGTGACGCGCAAGGAGATCTCGTTTGGTCGCGGCTGTTAGAAGAGAATATGTGACCGACGCGCGCGAACAAGTTAGGCGGCGAAGAAGCCGTATTATTAGGCGGCTTCTTCGGTGGGGGCGGAACAATTCAAGGGAATTCGATTGGCGAGATGTGTCACGCCACCCTTACGACGTTTTGATAGCGGAGATTCTCCTAAAGAGAACCACGTCAACAGCGGCCGCTCGGCTTTATCCGCTTTTTCTGCGGCAGTTCCCCAGCGTGGACGCGATCGCCGAAGCACCGATGGCGTCTCTTCAAGAGGCCCTCAAACCCGTTGGCTTATACCGGCAACGCGCACAAGGTCTGAAGGCACTCGCCGAGTATCTCTGCGACGCGCATGGTGGTGAGATCCCGAGCACAGTCACATCTCTGGAAAAGGTGCCGCACGCCGGCCCTTATGTAGCGCGGGCTGTATCGTCGTTTGCCTTCGGCCGGCGCGCGGCCATCGTCGACTCCAACGTTGCTCGCATACTGCGGCGCCTACTCAGGAGCTCGTTGGACCCAACTGCAAGCGACAGAGCACTGCAGAAGTTGGCCGATGAATTGTTGCCCAACAAAGAGCACCGATTGTTCAACTACGCGATGTTGGATCTAGGAGCGACCATCTGCCGCTACGTGCGCCCGCGGTGCCGTGCGTGTCCACTCCGACCGACATGTGATTATGGTCAAGCGAACTAGACTCAGCGGGAATGTTGACTGGCCGGCCTCGGCTGCCGCTACTTCGACTCCAGATCCGCTAGCGTTTGTTGATCGATCTCACCAAGAAGAGCACCGAGTTCCAATACGCCGCGGAGCAACTCATGATAGAGTTCGGTAGACAACGTTACGCCGCGATTGCTCGGTCGAAAGCCATCGTCAGTTCGGTAGAAGACTCGAACATCGACGTACTCGGTACCTTTGTACTCATTGAGGCCGATGCGGATTTCTTGCCGTCGGTTCTTGCGTATGACATATGCCGGAACACCGAATTCCCCAAAATCCCCTGATTCGCTGCTCTCATCGTCCATCTTGGGCGAACCTCTAATTAGGGCACCGATATACTTGACACAGCATAGCCGCAGTGGTATTTTGTATCTAGAAGGAGTACGAAATGACCACCAAACAAAAGGCCGAACCCCAGACCCTTATCGAGGTAATCCGCTACTTCGCCGACCCTGACGTTTGCCTCGACTTCATGTCCCGTCTGCGATGGCCTGACGGCGTGGTCAAGTGCCCCAATTGCGGCCGCGACGATGTGCGGTTCTACCAGAGCCGACGCATCTGGGAATGCCGCGCCAAACACCCCAAGCGTCAGTTCTCGGTCAAGGTCGGAACCATCTGCGAGGACTCGCCCATCGGCCTCGACAAGTGGCTCGCTACGATGTGGCTGATCACCAACGCCAAGAACGGCGTTAGCTCGCACGAGGTCAGCCGGTCGATTGGCGTCACCCAGAAGACCGCATGGTTCATGCTCCATCGAATCCGACTGGCGATGGAAGTTGACGAAAGCGACAAGATGGATGGGCCGGTCGAGGTCGATGAGACTTACATCGGCGGACTCGCCAAGAACATGCACAAGGTACGCCACCACCGCGTCTTTGGTGACAGCGGCAAGCGCACCGGCGGCTCGGGTAAGGCTGCCGTGTTCGGTCTCTTGGAGCGGCACGGCCCTGACGGCCATTCCAGGGTTCGCGTGAAGGTCGTGAAGACCACCCGAACCAGCGAAATCCTCCCTGAGATTCAGAAGAACGTTCACCGTGGCGGCGAGGTTTACTCCGACGCTCTCCGCACCTATAACGCGCTTCGCGAGGAGTACATCCACGAGGTCGTTGACCACGCAGAGGAGTACGTCAGGGGCAAGGTTCACACCAACGGGCTGGAGAACTTCTGGAGCCTGTTGAAGCGTGCCGTCAGGGGTACCTACGTGGCTATCGAGCCGGTTCACCTTGACGCCTATATCGACGAGCAAGCATTCCGGTACAACAACCGCAAGACTACTGATGGCAACCGCTTCCAGAAGGTCGTCAGTGGTATCGTTGGTAAGCGCCTGACCTATGAGGAATTGACAGGTAACGCATGAAAGCGCGGTGAGCGATGGCGAAGAAGGAACAGGACTCCAAGAACCAGCCGGACGAACGAACATCGTGGCAGAAATTTGAAGACCTGGCGCGCAAGATCGTGCGGGTGCCCAAGTCGGCGATTCAGGACAAGCGGAAAGAGTCATAGTTTTAAAACGGCCAGAACCGAACATGGCCATCTATGAAGGCTGCAATTATTGTGAGCGTCCCTAAAATCACTCCGAACACGATTAGCTCGGAGTGGTGTCGTTCGCGAGCCTCCTTGTCCCTCTTATCCTCCCGCTCATCTACGCGCGCATCCCGCGCATCCTCTCGCTGAGCACTCAGCGCGTCCCGCGCATCCTCTCGCTTGATTGCCTCGTTGCGCACGCGCGTCTCATGATCGAGTCGCCATTGGCGGTCTAGCATCTCGCGATGCTCCTTCGGCGTGAATCCTTGAACCCACTCCGTGAATCCGTGTCCCTTGAAACCGACAGGTGGACAGATGCGCTCCTTCTGAATGATCTCCTGAACCAACTGACCGGGGTAATCTCCCTTTGGGCCAGCGCCACCGACCAAGAATTCAGCCTGTAGATTGATGGCTTGGGCAAAGCAAATCGGGATGTGGATGTAGGGCGTTCCAAACGTGGCAACTGTGTTGCCTGAAACCCCCCTAATGGCCATCCGTCTCGGCGGATTACCAGAGGCGCGAAAGTCCGAATCCGCTTCGTCCAGTTGGCCCGTGTAACTGTTACGCAGCGTGAGGTAGCCGCAGTCAGAGCACTTAACCATGCCCAGAGTCTACCCCGTTTACTGAGCCAAGTATATCGGTGCCCTAATTAGCTGGTGGGCGCCGCCGTCAGACAGTTGCAGCGACGACGCCCACGGCAATGCACTTTCCTGCTGGGCTAGATCTTAACGCCAGAGCGCGCGCCTTGCGGGAGCTGGTCGATGAAATACTGCGACAAGGCTCGGATTGAGGCCATGCCTGTGCCTAGGGTGAGCGGATCACCGTCCTCCTTATGCCAGAACTCTGAGGTGATGTTCATGCCCTCAAGAAGGCTCTTCATCCTTGACGTGGTTAGATCCCTTTCCTCGAGGCAGCGCTGAATAATCACCGGCAGGACCAAGTGAAGTGAATAGATGCCCACGGTGGCCTGGACTCGGTAGTCCTTGGGGTTTTCGAACGCGTCGGCCCAGACTTCCTTAACCGCCTCCCAGAAGTTCACGAGAACCTTCACCCGGTCGTCCTCGGTCGCGCCCTTCACCCAGGGATCGCGCAGGAAAGGCTCGATCGACACAACCATCGCGTGCTGCCGAATAAGCCCGTTCTCCCGGCCGGGGACTCCCGGGATCGAAATTTGGTGATGCCAGATTCCAGGCGCATCGTTGAGCTGGTCAACTAGTTGCGTGGCAGTAGCACGAGCGTATTCCTTCTCACCGCGGGCGCCAGCGGCCATCATCTTCAGGCCGTGAACCTTCTGAATCTGCACGAGGTGCCTATCCACAATGTCGGTTGACATCTTTTTCTGCCGGGTGTTGATGATGTTGAAGTGGAGCATCTCGGCAAACCGATCGACATCCCACATGATGCACACGGGAAATGGGTAGGCTGCCAACAGCTCGGTTCCTCTTTCATACGCATACTGCACACCATGGAAACGATGCTGTCCATCAATAATCCAGAGTGGCGCGCCTTCCGGGATGTCCAAGTGAACTATGCCACCGTCGCGGCCGTTGCCTTCGAAGTTCCGTATCTGAACTTTCGGGTCGTCTTGCGGGCGGATCCCGACAAGCACGGCAGTCGGTAATATCCCCTCTTCCTCCAAGACGTAGCGAGCCAAGTCGCGTAGACGGCGCTCAACAAGGGGGCGCTGGTATCCGTCGGCGTTAGACGTGGTCCACATGTCAACTTTCGCATGACCCGCGAGTTGCTCGAGCGTCATCGAGGTCACGAAGAGGGTCATGGGCTTGGCCTCTTCCGCTATAGGGGCCTGCACGATTTTGATCGCGGGTACCGTGAGCATGTCTTTTACTCCTTCTTCACTGGAACGTTATGTGCTGGATTGAGAGGCAGTAAGGCGAATGATGCGAAGGACGGGCAAGATCCATAGCAATCCCCGGTCGATTGCGGCGCAACTCAACCTCGCACCTCGCACCTCGCACCCGTAGACTACTGACATGCTCAAAGACCGCAACTGCGGCGACCTCCGCGCCTCCGATGCCGGTAACACTGTCACCCTCGCCGGTTGGGTGAACCGCCGCCGCGACCACGGCGGCCTCATCTTCATCGACCTCCGCGACCACTCCGGCCTCGTCCAGGTCGTCTTCAACCCGCAGGCAGACGCCCGTAGGGAGGCCGCCGAGGCCCACGCCGTCGGTGAGCAGCTCCGCGGCGAGTTCGTCCTCCAGGTCACCGGCGAGGTCCAGCAGCGCAAGCCGGGCACCGAGAACCCCAACCTCCCCACCGGCGAGATCGAGGTCCACGCCACCGCCGCCGCCATCCTCAACCCGGCCAAGACCCCGCCCTTCTACATCTCCGACGAGACCGAGGTCGAGGAGCTCCTCCGCCTCAAGTACCGCTACCTTGACCTCCGCCGCGACCGCATGCACCAGAACATCGTCATGCGCCACCGCGTCGTCCAGTTCATCCGCGACTTCCTCGGAGCGCGCGGCTTCACCGAGATCGAGACCCCGATCCTCACAGCTCCTACTCCCGAGGGCGCCCGCGACTACATCGTCCCCAGCCGCGTCCAGCCCGGCCACTTTTACGCGCTGCCCCAGTCGCCGCAGCAGTTCAAGCAGCTGCTGATGGTCGCCGGCTTCGAGCGCTACTTCCAGATCGCCCACTGCCTCCGCGACGAAGACCTCCGCGCCGACCGCCAGCCCGAGCACACCCAGCTCGACCTAGAGATGTCCTTCGTCGACAGCGAAGAGGATATCTTCGCCCTCACCGAGGAGCTGTTCACGTCGCTCTCCCAGGCGCTCTTCCCGCATCGGCCCATCCAGCAACACCCCTTTCCCCGCATGACCTACGCCGAGGCGATGCGACGCTTCGGCTCCGACAAGCCGGACCTGCGCTACGGACTCGAGCTGGCCGACTTCGCGCCCGCGCTGAAGGACACCGGCTTCCAGGTCTTCCAGAAGGTGCTGGCGTCGGGCGGAGCGGTCCGAGGCTTCAGCGTACCCGGCGGCGCGTCCTGGAGCCGCAAGCAGGCCGATGAGCTGATCACCTTCGTCCAGCAGTACGGCGCGAAGGGGCTCGTCACCGTCCAGATCGGCGGTGAGGGTCCTTCCCTGGAAGGACTCACGATGGACGACGTCAAGTCCGCCGTCGCCAAGTTCCTCACCGCCGAGCAGGTTATCGCGATGGCGAACGCTGCTGGCGCTTCCCGCGGCGATATGCTCCTCGTCGTCGCCGATACGGACGCCTTCGCCAACAAGGCGCTCGACGCCCTCCGCCGCGAGATCGCCTCCCGATTGAACCTCGCCGAGCCGAGCGCGCTGGCCTTCCTTTTCCTGACGGACGTCCCCCTCTTCGAGTGGAGCGACACCGAGGGCCGCTGGATGTCGATGCACCACCCCTTCACCTCACCGAATCCAGAGGACATCGGCCTCATGGAGAGCGACCCGGGAAAGGTGCGGTCTCGCGCCTACGACCTGGTCTGCAACGGCTGGGAGCTGTTCAGTGGCAGCATCCGCATCCACCGCCGTGAGCTGCAAGAGACGATGTTCAAGGTGTTGGGCATCGGCCCCGAGGAGCAGAAGCGCAAGTTCGGGCACATGCTGGAGGCGTTCGAGTTCGGCGCGCCGCCGCACGCCGGCATCGGCTGCGGCATCGACCGCACGCTGGCCGTCCTCCTGGGCGAGTCCGACATCCGAGAGGTCGTCCCCTTCCCCAAGACCAAGTCCGCCAGCGACCCAATGACCGGCGCCCCTACCACCGTGGACCCCGACCAGCTCGACATCCTGCGCATTAAGGTTGATATGCCGGAGCCAGCCGAATAGTCGCGATCGTGCGGCTAGACCGCTTATGACGAAACGCAATCACCGCTGGCGAGCGTCTCTAATGCAGACGCCGGTATGATCAGGGCAACCAGAACCGCGCCGGAAGCGTTCTGTTAGTAAAGGTTCTTTATGGAAAGCCGCAATCTCGTCTACGTGCTCACAGGAATCGCCGTCGCGCTGATCGTTGTCATCGGCGGACTCGTGCTGCTGGTATCGTCCGGCGGCGATGGCGATGATGACGGCTCCTCCGGTGGGAACGGCGACGCGTCGCCCACACTCGGCGCCCGAGTCGAAGGGGAGCTGCGAATCCCCGGCGGCGATCCGATCACGCTCGACCCTGCCTGCGCCACGGACATCGAGTCGGCCAGCTACATCATCGAAATCTTCTCCGGGCTCGTTGGCTACGATAACAACCTCGAACTCATCCCCGACATCGCCAGCGAGTGGGACGTCAGTGATGACGGCACCGTGTATACGTTCCACCTGCGCACGAACGTGCTCTTCCACGACGGCTCCCGCCGCGTCGCCTCCGACGACTTCAAGTACTCGATGGAGCGCGCCCTCAACCCGGACACTGCTTCGCTCGTCGCGGACGTGTACCTCGGCGACATTGTGGGCGTCGACGAGTTCATTTCGGGCGACGCCAGCGAAGTCAGCGGCATAAAGGCCCCCAATCCGGACACTCTCGAGATCACCATCGAGAAAGCCAGCCCCGTCTTCCTGCCCAAGCTGACATACCCGACGGCGTTTGTCGTCGACCGCAACGAGACCGAGGGAAGCAGTTGCTTCGATGCAGGCTGGACCTTCAGCCCGAACGGCACCGGTCCGTTCGAGCTCGCCGAGTGGGACCTGGGCAACGCGATCATCCTCGAGCCGAACCCTGACTACTACCTCGACCCGAAGCCATCGCTCTCGAAGATCACGTTCCTCCTGTCAGGCGGCTCGTCGTTCACCATGTACCAGAACGACGAAATCGATATCACCGGCGTCGGCAAAGACAACGTGGAGAGCGTCCGCGATGCCACCAACGAGCTAAACGCGGAGTACCGCTTCTCCACCACGCTCAGCGTCTCCTACATCGGCTTCAACGTGAACCAGGAGCCGTTCGACGATCCCGAGGTCCGTCGCGCGCTTGCGATGGCCATCGACAAGGAGTTCCTTACGGAGAACCTGTACAAAGGGCTGCTGGACGCCGCCGACGGCATATTGCCACCGGAGATGCCCGGCCACAACCCGGACCTCCAGGGCATCCCCTACGATCCCGACGCCGCACGCGACCTTCTGGATGACACCGGCAAGCGCGACCTCCTCGAAGACGTGACGATCCTCACCTCCGGCCAGGGCGCAGCACCGGACGACGTGCTGCAAGCGATCACCGCGATGTGGGAGCAGAATCTCGGCCTGACGATCACGGTCGAGCAAGAGGACTTCGCGCTTCTTACGCAGGATATCAACGACGGCAACTTCGACATGTTCTCGATCGGCTGGATCGCGGACTACCCGGACCCGCAGAACTTCCTCGAGATCAAGTTCCACACCGACTCCAGCAACAACGATGTCGGCTACTCCAATCCGGAGGTCGATCGCCTGCTGGACGAAGCCAACGGCGACCTGTCAGACGAAGAGCGTTTCGAGCTGTACCAGGAGGCGGAGCAGATCATCGTTGACGACCAGCCGTGGATCCCGCTGTTCTTTGGGACATCCAGCCTCCTCGTGAAGCCGCACGTCCAGGGGTACGAGGCGGCACCGTTCGCGATTCCGAACCTCCGCTACGTCTCGATCTCCGACTAGGCGCGAGCGATGCCTTCGGGCCTGGCCTCGTACATCGCCCGGCGCCTGCTCATAGTCCCCTTCACGCTGCTGGTGATCTCGTTCGCCGCGTTCTCGTTAGGCCGCTACGCCCCCGGCGACTACGTGGCCGCGCAAGCACCACCGCGCGCCAACCAGGAAACGATCGACCGCATCCGCCACGAGCGCGGCCTCGATGATCCCGTCTACAAGCAATACGTCCGCTACATGGGCAACCTCCTGCAAGGCGATCTCGGTATCAGCCAGAACCCCCGCGGCGTGCCGGTCGAAGATGTGCTTTTGCCTCGGCTCTGGGTGACGTTCCAGATCAACGCGCTCGTCCTGATCTTCACCTGGGTCATCGGCATCCCTCTCGGTACATGGGCAGCCCTAAAGCGCGGCACCTGGCTGGACCCGTTCGCAATCGGGGTGTTCTTGTTTCTCGCGTCGATCCCGGTGCTTGTCTCGGTTCCGCTTTTGGAGTGGGTGCTGATCGTAAAGCTCAAGCTCTTACCGACGGGTGGCTGGTCCACCGCCGAATATTTAGGCGTTGAACTCGGCGTCTTCTCAAAACACGCGGTACTGCCTGTCCTGGTCCTCACGATCTCCGGCGTGGCAGGGTTAGCGCGATACATGCGCGCGCAAGTTCTGGAAGTGCTGGACCAGGACCATGTCCGAACGGCGCGCTCCAAGGGGCTGCGCGGCGATGTAATCGTCATGCGTCACGTCATGCGGAACGCCCTGCTGCCCATCGTGACGATCTTCGGGTTCGAGCTAGCGGGCCTTATCGGCGGCTCCATCTTCGTGGAGACGCTGCTTGGCATCCCGGGCGTTGGCCAGCTGTCGTTCCAGGCGGTGACTACCCGCGATTACGACACAATCATGGCGATCGTTCTTCTCGGTTCCACGATCTTCGTGCTGGCCATGCTCACCGTCGACATCGCTTATGGCTTCGTCGATCCCCGCGTTCGTTCGGGCGGGAGCGTGCAGTCGTGAGCTACGTCGACGCGACCGCGCCCTTACAACTCGCCGAGCCGGTGCGGCCCCGTGCCCGGGTCTGGTCGCGCCTGCGAAGGCGTCCAGTTGCTATAGCGGCGATCATCGTGATCGTCATCATCTACGGCGCTGGCATCCTCGCTCCGATCCTTGCGCCGTACGGCTTCAGCGAGGCCGACTTCGCAAACACACATGCGGGCCCGAGCTGGTCCCATCCTCTCGGCACGGACGCCCTTGGCCGCGACCTCCTCTCACGCGCAATCTGGTCTGCTCAGACCACGGTCATCATCTCGGTGGCTGCCGTCACGACCGGCGGGCTGATTCTCGGCGTCTCGATGGGCCTGCTGGCGGGCTATTTGCGGGGGTGGGCGGATGCGATCATCATGCGTGCCGCCGAGATTCTCGGTTCCGTGCCGACGATCCTGCTGCTTCTGATCATCACCGCCACGCTCCTCGGCAGAATTGAGGGCTGGGCCGAAGACCTTGAGGATCTGACCGGCGCCGACTGGATCGTCAACTCAGGCGCGCCCAGCTACTTCTTGATCTTCGGCGCGCTATCGATTTTCGGCTGGGTGGGCATCGCCCGCATCGTTCGCTCCCAGGTGCTCGCACTTCGTGAGTCGCAGTACATCGTCGCCGCGCGCGCTTCCGGCGCCTCGACGTTCCGCGTAATCGCCCGCCACTTGCTTCCTAACGTCAGTAACTTGCTGATCGTGGCAGTCACGCTTTCGCTTGGTGGCGCAGCGGGAGCGGAGGTCGGCCTCACTTTTCTTGGCATCGGTGTCCAGGATCCCCATCCCAGCTTCGGAGCCATGATCTTCCAGGGTGCGGGGCTGACCCAGGTCCGCCAGCACCCTATGCTGATCCTCGTGCCTTCGGCCTGCGTCACCTCCCTGATCCTCGCCTTCAACTTGCTGGGTGATCAGCTCACAGACGTCCTGTCTCCGCGCGGCCGCTAGGGCGCAGCAAGCAGCGCCCCTACGGATGGGACGGATATAATCCGCACGATATGGAAGGCCGCCTCGAACCCGTCGACCGCGAGTTCATCCGCGACCGCTGGAAGGATTCGTGGGGGATCCCCGTCGTTAGCGTTGACCGGACCTATGAGCCGGAGGACGTGCAGGGGATGGTCTGGAGAGATGAATGGGGAGAGGCTCAGGGACTGGTCACCTGGCACATCGATGGCGACGAGGCCGAGATCGTGACGATGGACGCCTATCAGCAGGGTCGCCACATCGGCGGGCGTTTGCTGGACGGAGCCGAGGCGGAACTACGCAAGCGCGACGTCGAGCGGGTGACGATTGTGACCACGAACGACAATCTCCGGGCGCTGGCGTTCTACGTCCGTCGCGGCTATCGGATGGTGCGACTTGATCTCGACGGAGTTGACCGAGTGCGGGCGCTCAAGCCAGATGTTCCCGCTCTGGGCCACGACAACCTGCCGCTGCGTGACATGATCGAGCTTCAGAAGGACCTGAGCCGGAGCACCGTGGGTGGCTCGCACCGCGTCCCTGAAGGCGTGCGTCCTGAATCGTTCAGCTGAGACGCCCGCCCGTGATCGATGACATTTCCTTCCGCCCACTCACGGAAGCGGATCTTCCGAAGATGCACGACTGGCTGAATAACCCGAAGGTCGCCGAGTGGTACGGACTCGGCATTGAGAACGTCACTTATCCGGCGCTGGAGCAGGTCGAGGCAAACTACCTGCCACGTATCCGTGGCGAAGCGCCGACCCACTGCTACATGATGTCGCTGGATGGCCGGGACTTCGGGTTCGTGCAGGCCTACCGGATCGGCGACTACCCGCAATACGCCTCGATCATCGCTGTCGACCCCGACGCTTGGGGTATTGATCTCTTCATCGGAGATGACGAATTCCGCGACCGAGGCATAGGCACCATGGCCTTGCGTCTGTTCGTCGAGCAAGCCATTTTTAGCCGCGGGAGCGTTGACACCGCCGTGATCGCGCCGAACCCGGACAACAAGCGCGCCATCCGCTCCTATGAGAAGGCCGGCTTCACCCATTCGCACACCGTTTGGGTCGAAATGGAACAGGCGCATGAGTACGTGATGGTGCTCCACAAGGAGTCCGCCACAAGCCGTTAACGGCGTCCAGCCGGTGCCACACGCATCGGCTTTCGAAGGGCCACCGTGCTAACATGAAATCGTGAAAGTTTCCACTCAAACCCTCCCCGAAAGTCAGGTCCTGCTCGAGATCGAAGTAGATGCCGACCAGATGACGAAATCGATGGACCGGGCCTATCGAAAGCTCGTACAGAAGGTCAACGTTCCAGGCTTCCGCAAGGGCAAAACGCCACGCGCGATGCTGGAGCGCCACATTGGCCCTGGGCGCCTACTTGAGGAAGCAATCGACATCATCATCCCGGAGGCCTACAACAAAGCGATCGAGGACGGGGATATCGACGCGATCGGGCAGCCCAAGATCGAAGTTACTGGCACAGAGCCGCTCGCTTTCAAGGCAACAGTTCCAATCCGCCCCACAGTCGACCTAGGGGACTACAAATCGCTTCGCATTCCACGTGAGCCTGTCGAAGTGGACGAGAAGGACGTAGACGAGTCGATCGAGGAGTTGCGCCATCGCTACGCCATCCACGAACCCGTCGACCGCCCTGTCCAGATGGGTGACATCATCCGCGGCGACATCCGCATCGAGGTAGACGGTAAGGAAGTCTACAAGGACGACGATACCGAACTCCGCCTGCATGACGACCGCGTCGTCCTGCTGCCGGGCTTCGCACAGGGTGTCGTCGGCGCCGTGAAGGACGAGCCGAAAGCCGTAGAGGTTACCCTCCCGGACGACGCGGAGTCGTCCTTGGCCGGTAAGACCGGGACGGTGAACATTGTTATTAAAGAAGTGAAGGAAGAGCGTCTGCCCGATCCCAACGATGAGTTCGCCCAGGGAGTCGGTGAAGGATTCGCAACGATCGATGCCCTGAAGGACCGACTTCGCAACGATCTTCGGGAGCGCCAGGAGGCGCAGGCGGAAGATAAGTACCGGGATGCGGCTCTCACCGCGCTCCTCGAGAACGCAGCGAAGGTGGAATACCCGCCGATTATCGTGGAGCGCGAAGTCACCCGTTTCCTCGAAGACCAGGCGCACAACTCTGGCATGGAGCTTGACCGCTACCTCGAATTGGTCAAGAAATCGCCCGAAGAGATTCGAGAAGAACTCCGGCCGAGCGCCACCGAGCGTGTCAAAAGTTCGCTCGTTCTCAGCCAGTTGAGCGACGATGAGAAGATCGAAGTCACCGAATCGGACATCGACGCGGAAATCGAGAGGCTCGTGTCCGGCGCGAGCGCAGGCAATCCCGAACAGGTGGAGCGCTACCGCCAGATCTTCCGGCCGGCAGAGGCGCGCGCGTCTCTTTCACGCTCGCTGCTTACTCGCAAGACGTTGGAGCGGCTTACTGAGATCACATCGGAAGGCAGCGCGCCTTCACCCGCAACAAGCAAGTCAAAGAAGACAGAGGCAGAGGCGGCCGTGCCGGTCGCGGAAGCCGCAGTCGCATCGGAAAGTGCACCAGAGGAGGCATCGTGAGCCAGAACAAGCCAGACATCAGCGCCATCATCCCTTATGTAGTCGAGACCAGCGGCCGCGGCGAGCGGGCCTTCGACATCTTCTCGCTCCTCTTGAAGGAGCGGATCGTCTTCCTCGGTACGCCGATAGATGACCAGATTGCGAACATCATCATCGCCCAACTGCTGTACCTCGACCGCGAGGACCCGGACAAGGATATAAACATGTATATTCACTCGCCCGGTGGTGTCGTTAGCGCCGGTCTGGCAATCTACGACACAATGAACCTGGTGCGGTCGGACGTGGCGACGATTTGCGTGGGGAGTTGCGCCAGCATGGGCACCGTCCTTCTCGGAGCTGGTGCGAAGGGCAAGCGCTACGCCCTGCCTAACAGCACGATCCACATCCACCAGGCGATCATCCGCGGTGTCGGCGGACAGGCCAGCGACGTCGAGATCCATGCGCGGGAGGTCCTGCGCCAGAATCAGGTCATCCGCGAGATCCTGGCCAAGCACACGGGCCAATCCTTCGAGAACATTGTGCGCGACACAGACCGCGACTTCTTCATGGACGCCAACGCGGCCAAGGAATATGGCCTTATCGATGAGATTCTTCAGTCGGCAAACGTCGGCGTGGAGTCCGGCGCTAACGGCGCGAAGGCGTAAGATAGAAGCACAGGAACAGGCGAGAGGGGTACATGCCAGCAAAGGGTAGCGGGTCAGGGAGCAGCAGTAGCCGCGTAAGCTACAACTGCTCCTTCTGCGGCAAGAACCAGGACCAGGTGCGCCGGTTGATCGCCGGTCCCAGCGCCGTCTACATCTGCAACGAGTGCGTGGACCTCTGCCGGGAGATCATCCAGGAAGACTCCACCAGCCAGGTCAAGCCGAAGACGCCGCTACAGCGCATACCCCCGCCCAAGATCATCTACCAGCAGCTCAGCGAGTACGTCGTCGGCCAGGAGCAGGCCAAGAAGGTCCTCTCCGTGGCCGTCTACAACCACTACAAGCGCATCGGCGCCAAGGGCACGAAGGAAGTCGAGCTGGAGAAGAGCAACATCATGCTCCTCGGGCCCACCGGCTCCGGCAAGACGCTGCTCGCTCGAACTCTGGCGCGGATTCTCGATGTGCCGTTCACGATCGCCGATGCCACGGCTCTTACAGAGGCCGGTTACGTGGGCGAGGACGTCGAGAACATTCTCCTTCGCCTGATACAGTCGGCTGACTTCGATGTCGCCAAGGCGGAGCGGGGCATCATCTACATCGACGAGATCGACAAGATCGGCCGCAAGACCGGCGACAACCCCTCCATCACGCGCGACGTCTCCGGTGAAGGCGTACAGCAGGCGCTGCTCAAGATCATCGAGGGTTGCGTCGCCAACGTCCCCCCGCAGGGCGGCCGCAAGCACCCGCACCAGGACTTCATCCAGATCAACACAGCCAACATACTCTTCGTCTGCGGAGGCGCGTTCCAGGGCCTCGACCAGATCATCGACCGTCGCATCGGCAAAGGACAGCGCTCACTCGGCTTCAAGCCGAAGGCGCCGACAGTCGACGCTGTAAAGACCGCCGACGAGCTGATGACACACGTTACCCACGACGACCTGCTGACTTACGGACTCATCCCCGAGTTCGTGGGCCGTATTCCCGTGGTTGTCTCGCTGCAATCGCTGGACAAGGCTGCGCTTGTGCGCATCCTCACCGAGCCCAAGAACGCGCTCGCCCGCCAGTTCGAGCAGTTCTTCGCCATCGATAGCGTGGAACTCGCGCTCACCGAAGATGCCCTGGAAGCGGTTGCGGAAGAGGCGCTGCGTCACAAGACTGGCGCCCGCGGCCTGCGCACCGTCCTCGAAGACGTCTTGCTGGACGTCATGTACGAGATCCCATCGCGGGCAGACGTCAAGAAGTGTGTCGTGGACGCCGATGCGATAAAGGGTGTTCGCCGCCCGCTGCTACTGAACCGCACCGGCCAGGCTGTAGACGCCTGGGGCGACGAGCCGAAGGGCGAAACCGCCGCCTAAAACGCCGACGATTCGGCGAATAGTTACTGTGCCTATGACCGCGGGCTGGCGGCAGTTTGACTAAACTCTTCGCCGCCGGCGCGCCGCCAGAACGTCAGCGCCCGGAAGAACGGATCGAAGTCGCCGTCCTCCCATGACACCAGTATCTGGCTGGCGATGAAGATCGAGCTGTACGTCCCGGAGATGATCCCGATCAGCAGCGTGATCAGTAGCACGTCGATCGAACCGCTGCCTAGCAAGAGCAGCGCCATGACCGTCAGAACGACGGTACCGGACGTGTTGACCGAGCGTGCTAGCGTTTCCGTTAGCGAGACGTTGACCACTTCGTCGAAGGGCACCCCTGGATTCAGAGAAACCTTCTCGCGGATGCGGTCGAACACGACGATCGTGTCGTGGACGCTGAAACCGATCACAGTCAGCACACCCGTGATGAAAAGGCTATCCACCTCCGTCCCCAGCAGGTGCCCCAGGATGGCGAAGGCTCCCACGACAAACGCGGCGTCGTGCAGAGCAGCAACTACCGCCGCGATCCCGTACCGATATGACTGCGGCACGTTTCGGAACGACCACGATATGTAGACAAGGATCGCCGCTGCCGCAAACGCGACCGCCAGTAACGCCTTATAGACGATGGAGCTCGATATGATCTCGGAGACCTGGTTGAAGTTCAGAGTGCGGAACTCGCCCAGCCTTTCACGTAGGCCGTCCTCCAACTCGTCACGCTCGGACGGTGGGGTTGGCCCCAGCGGCGGACCCGGCGGTACGCTTAATTCTTCAGTCCGGATGATGAAGTTGCCATCGGACGTCTTCTGGACGCGGGCCTCTTCATGCCCGAGGCCCGTGAGTGCGTCCTGCACCTGGTCCTGCGTTACGTCATCTTCGAAGTCGATCGTAAACGTAGCGCCGCTGCTGAATTCGATACCGGTCTTCAGATGCGGGGGCGTCGCCAGCGCGATCATTCCCGGCACAAGGATGAGCGCCGAGAGCAGGAAGTAGAACCCACGCCTGCGCACGAAGTCGAACGCAAAGGGCCGTTCGGCTCTGGCTGCCTTCCGCTCCTCTGCGCCGAACAGCCAGCGGCTCTTGCCAAACGGCGTCCCAACGATCGCGCGCAGGAGGGACCGCGTAACGATAATTGCAGAGAATAGGCTGATCAGAACACCGATGGCCAGCGTGAGCGCGAAGCCCTTCACGAGGGCGGCGTTGAAGGAGTCTCCGAACCACCAGAGGATCGCGCACGTGATCAGCGTCGAGACATTGCTATCCCGGATCGATGACCACGCCCGGTCGAAGCCGTGCTCGATCGCCTGGGCAAGGTTGCGACCGGAGCGTAACTCCTCACGCACGCGTTCAAACACGAGGATGTTCGCATCCACCGCCATTCCAACCGAGAGCACAAACCCGGCGATACCTGCGAGTGTTATCGTCACAGGCCCAATAAGTGGACCGAGCTTGAAGATCATCATCACGACGACGATGTACGTGAAAAGCGCAAGCGAGGCCAGCACTCCGGGTAGCCGGTAGTACAGGACCATGAACGCCATTACCGCCATGATCCCGATGATGCCGGCCTGCACACCTCGGACCAGAGTCCGCTCACCCAGCGTGGCGTCGACTTCGGTCGCCTGGATCGTCGTAAGCGGCACTGGTAGTGCGCCTCCGCTGATGAGCTTGGCAAGGTTCTTGGCCTCATCTCGGGTGAGTCCGGTGATGACGGTGGTACCGCCTGATATCGCCCCCGGAACCGCCGGCGAACTAATCAACTCGTCGTCCAGGAAGATGCCCAGTGGATAGCCGACCAGCCGCTGCGTTACCTGCTCGAAGATGCGGGATCCCTCCCCGTTGAAGTTCAGCTGCACCATATCGCCCTGCGATGGGTCGATCGTGTATTCGGATTTCGTAACGTGCGAACCTGTCAGGGGCCTTGTCGCATCTCCGACAACGCCTGTTGCCGGCTTCCAGACCGGCGATCCAGTCCGCGAGTTGGCAGCGTCGCTGCAGGTAAGGGTTCGGTTACCCTCAGCGTCCTGACTCTGGTTCACCAAATTAGACGCGACTGAGAAGCGCACCCCGTCGGTGGTGATGCAGTTGATCGTTCCGTCTTCGTTAATTTCCGGCTCGCGGAAGTTCAGCAGGGCTGTACGGCCAATCAGGTCGCGGGCCTCATCCGGCGGTACACCGGGGACCTGGATAGCAATACGGTTCCGTCCCTCGCGGGTCACCTCTGTCTCGGAGACGCCGAACTCGTTGACGCGGTCCTCCAGGAGCTCTTTGGTCGACTCCATCGCCTCGTCCGGATCGCGGTCAGGCGGCAAGGCCGCCAGGTTAGCCTCGGTCAGCAGGTAGGTTCCGCCCTTCAGGTCAAGGCCAAGCCGCATCGCGTCGTTTCCAACGTCGATAATCGGTCCCTCTGGATAGTTGATGAAGTCCGGCCCGTAGAGCTTCGGGTAACCCGGCCAGATGACCAGTGCGGAGAAGATCGTGAGAATCGTAATCGCCGCCAGGAGCGGCCAGGTGGTCGGATGCCGCATCAGCTGTGCCCCTGGGCCTGTATCTTGGCTCCGCCGTCGCTCGTGTCAGTCTTCGCAGGTTCACCTTCCCGCTGCACGCGCTCCACGATCGCGCTGGCCACCGCCCTCACTTCGAATCCGCCCAGGTCCAGCACTAGCTCCGTCTGGCCACGATGCTCAGGCACGCGCACTTCTTTGATCCGGGCAATGAACCCCGCCTGTGTCAGCACCTCGTCTCCAACGCGCAAGCTCTGCAGCTCACTGCGCTGTTTCTTCTGGTGTTGCTGGACCGGCCGCAGGAACGCAAAGTAGAAGAGCACGGCGATCACCGCCGGATAGGCGAGCGCTATTACCCAGATGCTATCCATGACCAGCTAAGATTACCGGATTCCCCCGTTAGGGAACACAACAGAACTCCTTCAGGCTGAGGCTATCCCGGCGACATGTCCGGTGCGAATTGTCCTCTGTCGTCGAGCTGAGTCGTGCTGTTATCGGTCAGGTCCACGAAGTACTCCCACTCGTGAAAGCCCGTGAGCTCGTTGCAGTCGGGGTATCCCTCGATCTGTGCCGCCCAATCGCTGCAAAACCACGTCTCCCTGAATGTGACCACCCAGGTCTTATCCGTCTGCTTCTCCACAGTCCACAGGCACCTTCCCGCTACGTCGCGGAGAGGGCTCGCCGGCGGCTCAGGCGCGACCTTAACGAAGATCACGCAGTCGTAGTACTCATCCGTATACGGAATGTGGGAGACCAGGTCTCCCGCGAATATCGCGGCCAGTTCCAGCACTCTTGCCCTGGTCGTTGCCTCTTCGTCGGTGTTTGTGTCGTTCCCGCCGCCACAGGCTGTCAGCAGCATGGTGACACCAACGACGATGAGCGATAGCGCTTTCCACCGGAACATGTGCGCTATTCTGCCTTAGCTGCCCGCGCATCGGCCAGCAGCGAACGGGCCAGAGCGATCGCCTCTTCCTGTGTCGCCACGTCCCCGACTGCCTGGGCCTCCCGCACGGCCGCCAGGAGTTTGCCCAGGAGCGGCCCCGGTTCCAGCGCGAGCTCAGCCATCAGCACATCTCCGTCCACGAGTCGCGGCAGCACCGGCCTGCCATCGGTGAATTGCTCGTGCAAGATGTAGTTGATCAGCGCGACGTGTGCCTGGAACCCATCCATGCTTACACGCGGCCCAACAGAGGCGAGATGGTCAGCCAGGGAAAGAAACAAAGTGGCGATTGCCGAATCTCCGGTGTCCCGGAAGAAGCGATAGACAGCCTTTCGCGAAGGAGCCCCCTGCTGACCGAGCTGGATCGGCCGCAGATGAGCCTCGATCATCGTCGCCACCATCTTGACCTCTCGTGTTGAGAACCGCAGGCGTCGCATCAGAGCCGAAGCTATTTCGGCGCCCCGCTCGCTGTGCCCGAAGAAGCGCATCCGCCCGTTCGCTTCGAAAGACTTCGTCTCCGGCTTCGCTATGTCGTGCAGCAGGCCGCAAAGCTTCAGGGTGGCCAGCCTCGTCGAGCCCTGGGTCAGCTCTTCGCGAAAGTACTCCCGCAGTCCTTCCAGCCAGCCTAGCTCCGACCACAGGCGTGACCACATCGCGGCCTGGCTCTCGCCCGCGGGACGCTCCAGCGCCATCAGCCAGTCCAGCGCCCCTACGGCAGCGAAGCTGTGTCCAAGCACGTCGTAGTAGTGCTCTTTCGGCTGGTCCACGCTTCGCGTAACCTCCATCTCCGGAAATACCCGGCCGAACAGCCCCAGATCGTCCAGCAAACGCAATCCCGCTCCAGCGCTTTCGGTACTGCAGACCCGAACAATCTCATCCCTCTGCCGCTCGGGCGCCGCATTTGTGACCGTTGCCGCTAACCGCCGGATCGTTTCGGCCGTCCCAGGCTCGAGCGCAAATCCGAGCTCCGTACCAATTCGAGGTCCCCGCAACAACCGCAGAGGGTCATCTTCGAACGCCTGCTCGCCAGTCATCCGCACCAGACACGAGCGCAGGTCGGTCAGCCCGCCCGTCGGGTCCAGGAGCCGAGGATTCCCTTCTGCTATCTCCCGCAACTCCGCAGCCATTGCGTCGATCGTGTAGTCCCTTCGGCGTAGATCACCTTCGAGGTCAGCCGCCCTCAGTGGCATTAAGTCGATTTGCAGACGTCGCTCCGGAAGCAGGATCCGTGCCTGCCCACGTTCCTCCCGCAGGGGAAAGAATTGTCCCCCGAGCGACTCCGCCAGGTGAGGGCCGACCGATAGCGGATCGCCGGCCACTGCGAGATCGATGTCGTAAGGATGGCGCTCGAGGAGCAGGTCTCGAAGGAAGCCACCGGTGACCCACACCCGAACTCCCCGAGCATCGAAGTAGTCAGCGAGTGAGCGTAGCAGCGCTGCGTGTTCGCCGGGGTTTAGCCGGACCGAGGCGGCCATTAGTTGCCTCTAGCGGGCGGCGCGCTCGCGCCGGCGCGAGGAATCTTCGACCTTTTCTAGAACATCCAGGCTAGGCAAATGGTCGATGTACAGGATCCCATTGACGTGATCGATCTCGTGCTCCAGCGCCTGGGCCAGCAGGTTGTCCTTCGCCTTGATCCGCACTTCCTTCCCTTCCGGCGAAAGCGCTTTCGCGACAACCTGGCTGTGCCTGGTCAGCTCGGCGCGGTACCCGGGCACAGAGAGGCATCCTTCATCCACGGTACGCTCGCCGGACACCTTTACGATCTCCGGATTGATGAGAGCGAACGGCTCCTCGTCCGGAATCCCTATCACCACCACTTTTAGCGAAACGCCAATCTGCGGCGCCGCGAGTCCCACGCCGTTCGCCTCGTACATGCTTTCGATCATGTCCTCAATTAGGCGACGAATCGAGGCGTCGATCTTCGGGACGCGCTTCGCTTTCTGCCGCAGCACAGGCGCGGGCAAGTACGTTATGGGGTGCACGGTCATAGACAGATTCTACCGGCAACGCGCTGCCACGCTCCAATGGTCCAGACGTGCAGAAGGGCCGGGCATGCGCAACCCGGCCCTTCCACGAGGCACAGGAGAGGTCTAGAAGGTAGTTGCAGTGCTCTCTTCGGATTCCTCCGCCCCACCGTCCCAGTTCGGACCCTCGAAGAAGCGCGGCCCGCCGCGAGGGAAGTGCGGGAACGGCCGGCCGGGAAACTCGCCCGGCTGGTTGTTCACGATGTCGTCGATGTTGTTGCTGAGCCGCTCGTACAGGGCGTCGGCCTTTTCCTGGTCCAGGTCGCCGCCAGCGACCTTTTCGTCCAGAGTCGCCTTGATGTTCTCGAGAAGCTCCGTCTTGAAGGTCTCGGTGTCCATCCCGTTCGCGTTGGCGATCTCCGCCAGCGACTGACCGTCCGCGATTCCCTGCCGGACCACACTCACATCCACGCCCAGCACCTCCGCGGTCGCCTCAACGAGCTCAACCTTTACGGCGTGTCGGATGTGCTCCCGTGGCCCATGGAACGGGAAGAGGTTGTACCCTTCCGCCACGCGCTCCTTCAGCTTCTCCGCTTCACTCTCGGTCAGCTTGCCGTCAGCCACCGCCTCATCGATGAGGGCGTACTGTGTGTTGTCCAGCGCAGTGTCCAGCTCGTCAACGGTGATGCCCAGCTGAGTGGCCAGTTCTTCTTTGAAGCGATCCGCCAGGCGCTCGGGTTCGTCGCTGGCGCTTGGTTCGGGCGTTTCCGTTTGCGCCGAGGCCAGCCCTATCGCCATGACGCCACCCACAAGCGCTAACAGGATGCCTCCCGCAATAAGTGTCCGTTTCATACTTGCCTCCTAGGTTCAGAAGTTTGACCCGCCCTCATCGTCTCCCCGAGGCGTGAAGCGTCTGTGAGATGCTCATTAAGATTCGTTAATCTGAGTACACAGCGCGCTATCTGCGGGCTCTCACGTAATATGGGAATGGATGATCTTTTACCTCGGGCTGATCGGCGACGACCCCGTCGCAGCCCTGATCTTCATCGCAGCTATCGGTACCGCCCTCATCGCCGGCATCTCCTTCCACGAGGCCTCACATGCCTACGTGGCGGATTTACTCGGGGATAAGCTACCGCGCTCCCGCGGCCGCGTGACGCTGAACCCGCTCGCCCACCTGGACCAGACCGGCACCATCCTGATGATTCTGATTGGATTCGGTTGGGGTAAGCCCGTTCCGGTCAACCCGAACGCCACCGCCAACCCGAAGGCCTCGCTTGGATTGACGGCAGCCGCCGGCCCGTTATCTAACTTCGTTGTCGCCGCGGTGGCAGGACTCCCAATAAAGCTCGACCTCTTTCCCTGGCTCAACCCCTTCAATACATCGCACTTCAGTCGCCTCGCCAACCTCGGTTTCACGGGGGATCAGTACGTCGGCCTTTTCCTCAGCTCGATCGTGCTGTTCAGCGTGATTCTCGGCGTGTTCAACCTCATCCCGATTGCACCGCTAGACGGGTTCAAGGTAGCCATCGGAATCCTGCCATACGATCTGGCACGAGAGTTCGCAAAGTTGGAACAGTACGGGCCCCTCATCCTGATCGCGCTGATCGCATTACCCTTTCTCACCGGCGGCAAGTTCGGCATCCTTTTCGAGGTGATGCAGCCCTTCATACGAATTCTCCTGCAATTCTTCGCCGGCGTCGACAGTGGCAATGTCTTTGATTGACCGAGCCGCCTATCGCGTTCGCCAGTTCACGCGGACTCTCCGCCCCCATATATCGGAGATTGAACTCGACGACGCCAGACGAGTCCTCGGCCCACAACTCTTCCCGCTCTTCGCTTCGATGCAACCGGCTGACCAACGCCACTGCCTTGACGTCAGCGAACGATTGACGACCGGCGGCTGCGCCGACACGGAGATGCTGCAGGCGGCGCTCATTCACGATGCCGGAAAAGGACGCATCGCCGGCGCCGGCTTCGTCGTGCACCACAGGGTTCTCTTCGTGATGCTCGAACACCTGCCTGCAGCTCTGGTTATCGCGTCTCGATTCAACCGTGGCATCCGCTCGCTCCGCAACCACGACCAACGCACTCTTGAGGTTGCTCGCGAATACGGGGCGCTGCCGGGTGTGATCGAGCTTCTGGAGGGAATGGCGGAGGGCGCCTCAACCGACCCACGCGTTCTGCAACTCGTCGCCGCCGACGATGCATCCTGACATGAGCGCGGTATCATATCCTCGCAATGCCTGACCCAAAGACGAAAATCACCATCATCGGCCTGGGCCTAATCGGGGGCTCGCTCGGTATGGCACTCAAAGCTGCCAACCTCGGCGACAACGTCGAGATCGTCGGCCACGACGCCGAAGCAGGCTCCGAGAACACGGCACGCAAGCGTGGCGCCATCGACCGCGCAGAACACAACCTTCCGCGAGCCGCGGAGGGCGCAGCCATCGTTATCGTGGCGACGCCGATCACTTCGGTGGCAGACATCTTCAAGCAGATCGCTCCGCGCCTCACACCCGGCACGGTCGTCACCGACACCGCAAGCACCAAGGCGCAGGTCATGCAGTGGGCACGGACGGAGCTTCCTGAGTCCGTAACCTTCATCGGCGGGCATCCCATGGGCGGCAAAGAGACGTCCGGCATTGATGCTTCCGACCCCGCGCTGTTCCAGGGGCGTGCCTACTGCGTATGCCCTTCGCTCACAGCGACCCCTACGGCCATCAAGCAGGTCACAACGCTCGCCGAAATTATCGGAGCTGTGCCGCTTTTCATGGACCCTGCAGAGCACGATCAGTACGCGGCTGCCATCAGTCACCTTCCTTTGGTCGTGTCGACTGCGCTCTTCAGCCTCATCCGTTCGAGCCCATCATGGGAGGACCTCGGCGCCATGGCTTCTTCTGGCTTCCGTGACGTCACCCGCCTCGCTTCAGGGGATCCGGACATGACGATGGGGATCTGGATGACCAACCGGGAGGCGATGATCCATTGGCTGGAGCGCATGATCTCGGAGCTCGACAAGTACCGGCAGATGCTGAACGACGCGCAGGACGAAGCGCTGTTACGCATGTTTACGGAAGCCCGCTTTCAGCGGGAACAGTTCCTCTCCGAGCCACCTGCCCGCCGCCTAGTGGATGACGCCCCAAAAGTCGATCGCCAGCGTATGTTTATGGATATGCTCATTGGTGGCAAGCTTGCCGAGAACCTGGAGCGGATGAAGCATCTTCCCAAGGTGATCGATCAACAGGCGAAGGGCGTAGTATCTGCACGGTCTGAGAAGCGGCGAAAGTCCTTCGCGGAGAAAATTGAAGAGGGCGTCCGCCGGGATCTTGAGAAACTCGCAGATGCGCAGGCGCAAGACACGGATAAGCAGGAGAGTCAATGACGAAACAATACGTACAAGGTTCATAACAGTCTGCGCCTCGCGCTAGTAAGCCCTTGCAGTCTCCTGTCGGCTGCAGTTTATTATTCCTAGGGTGAATGACGTGGTGCGTCCGAAAACCGGAAGCACCGCAGAGGGGGCTGAAGGAGGCTTACGAAGTTATGGCAACGTCGCAATCCCGTAACGGCACCGGCACGGGAACGGAGTTGATCCACGTCGGTTTCGGCAACTTCCTTGCCGTGAACAAAGTGCTCGCTATCGTGACACCGAGCTCCGCGCCCATTCAGCGAATGGTGCGAGAAGGCAAGAAAGAAAAAACCATCATAGATATCACCAGTGGCCGTCGCACCAAGGCCGCTGTCTTCATGGACACTGGCCAGATCATGTTGGTGGCCATCACTCCCGAAGCTCTTGCCGGCCGTGTCACCGCAGCCCGCGGGGGACGCGTAACACAGGCCCAGGGCGATTAGCGGCGGTGCCACCTGCTCCACTGCTTGTCGTCCTCACCGGACCCTCAGGCGTGGGCAAAGATAGCATCCTCGCCGAACTTCGCCATCTGGATAGGCCTGAATACGGCTTTCCAGTCAACGCCACCACCCGGGAACGCCGACTCTCCGAGCAGGAAGGTGTGGACTACTTCTTCGTTACTCTAGATGAGTTTGAGCACCAGGTAGAACGCGGCGACTTCCTCGAGCACGCGATGGTTTACGGGCAGCATAAAGGCGTCCTCAAAGAACAGGTTCGATCCATCCTCACCTCAAGTCGCAGCGCCCTCCTCCGCACTGATGTGCAGGGCGCCCGGTATATCAAGTCAATCGTCCCAGAAGCCGTCACAATTTTCATCTGCCCGCCTTCACTCGACGAACTCGAGCATCGCATGACCTCCCGCGGGGGCGACTCGAAAGAACAGGTGTCATTGCGCCTAAAACACGCCCGCGAAGAGCTCGATGCGTCAGGCGATTTCGATTACGTCGTTATCAACGATGACCTCGACCACTGCCTGGAAGAGATCCAGGCGATCATCGAATTCGAAGCTTCCCGAGAAGGGCGCACTCCAACCATCGTCTAGTCAGCCGCCGCACCATCCTGCTACCTTCGCAATATGGCAGACCCACATCTCTGGTGGCAGTCCGGCATCGTCTACCAGATCTACCCACGATCGTTCCAGGATTCTAACGGCGACGGCATCGGTGATCTGGCTGGCATCACCAGCCGACTCGACTACCTCGAGTGGCTGGGCGTCGACGCTATCTGGATCTCGCCGTGCTTCAAGTCCCCCATGAAGGACTTTGGCTACGACGTCTCCGACTACCGCGACATCGATCCCATTTTCGGCACGATGGCCGACTTCGATGTGCTCCTGAGCGAGACGCACAAGCGCGGCCTGAAGCTCATCCTGGACTTTGTGCCAAATCACACCTCCGACCATCATGCCTGGTTCCTCGAGTCGCGCTCTTCAGGCGATAACCCGAGGCGAGACTGGTACATCTGGAAAGACCCGAGGCGGGACGGCGGCCTTCCGAACAACTGGCTAGCCAATTTCGGGGGAAACGCCTGGACTTTTGACGCGCACACCGGCCAGTACTACCTCCACTCGTTCCTCGCCGAGCAGCCAGACCTCAACTGGCGCAACCCTGAGGTCCAGCAGGCAATGTTCGACAATCTGCGCTTCTGGCTGAACAAGGGCGTCGATGGTTTTCGTGTCGACGTGATGAACGCGATCATCAAGCACGCTGATTTCCCCGACAATCCACCGAATCCTCTCTGGAAAGAGGGTCAACATCCCTTCCGCCGCCTCATCCCGGACTACTCCCAGGACCAGCCAGAGGTGCAGGACATCGTCCGAATGATGAGGAGCGTCTTCGATGAGTACAAAGACAGGCTGCTCATCGGCGAGATCTACCTGCCGATCGAACGCGTGGTCCGTTACTACGGAACGAACGGTGACGGCGCCCATCTGCCCTTTAACTTCCAGCTTCTGACAAAGCCCTGGGACGCGCAGTTGATCTCTCGAACGATCGACCGCTACGAGGCCGCTCTCCCGCCTGGAGCATGGCCGAACTGGGTCCTCGGCAACCACGATCGTCCTCGCATCGCAACACGCGTCGGCCGCGCACAGGCGCCGGTCGCCGCGATGGCCCTACTCACATTGCGGGGCACGCCTACGCTGTACTACGGCGATGAGCTTGGAATGGAAGACGTCCACATTCCGCCGGACAAGCTTGTCGACCCGCCGGGCATAGAGATTGGCCCTGAGGCGGGCCGCGACCCTGAACGGACGCCGATGCAGTGGGATGCCACCACGAACGCGGGGTTCACGGGATCGCGTGAACCCTGGCTCCCTGTCGCGGAAAACTATGCCCACGTCAACGTGGAAATACTCAGCCACGATCCGTCTTCTATTCTCTCACTGTACAGGCGGCTCACCGATCTGCGCCGAGCTGAGCCGGCCTTGAGCATCGGCTCGTACACCTCCGTTCCTGCGGAGGGCGCCGTCCTGGCGTACGTGCGCAAGCACAAGGACAGCCGTTTTCTGGTGGCTCTGAACATGGGTAGTTCCTCGGCGGAATTACCTCTTGGCGAGATGAAAGGCAACATCACGCTCACGACCTTCCATTTCCGGGAGGGCGAACACGTGGCTGGGAGGCTCGACCTTCGGCCTGACGAAGGTGTCATCGTTCGTCTCGCTTGACACCTTCTGCCACTCGCCCGTACACTGCCTGCACAACCGAAGACAAGGCACAGAACGGGACTAGTACTCCGCGACCCCAGACGGGTGGCCCATGGCCAAGCGGGACTCAGAGAGCCGGAGACAGGTGAGAACTCGGCGTCAGCGCAGCGGACGAATGGACCCGGGAGCCGCCAGGCGAAAGCTCCAGAGCGAGTAACCGAGGCCGGAAAGGGCACCGTTACAGGCCCAGCGACTCACCGCAAGGTGGTTCGTGGAACGAAGTCCGCCTCCGGCGGAGATTCAGGGTGGCACCGCGAGAACCCCTCGCCCCTAAGTTGGGCGAAGGGTTTTTTTGTTGTGCCCGAAAGGAGCGGCGATATGGCAACAACCGCAAAGCAAGGCGAGAGGGTTCAGGCGCGGCCGTCCTGGCGTCGCATGCTGACCGGTGACCGCCCGACCGGACCGCTGCACCTCGGGCACTACGTCGGGTCTCTGAAGATGCGCGTCGATCTGCAAGATCAGATCGAATGCTTTGTGCTGCTTGCGGACCTCCATGTCCTCACCACGCGCACCAGCGACCTCGAAGAGATTGGCCACAACATCCGCGACTGCGTGCTCGACTATCTTTCCGTCGGCATCGACCCGCAGAAGACCACAATCTATCTACAGTCGCTAGTGCCTGAGGTACTCGAGCTCTTCTGGCTGTTCATGCCGCTCGTAGGTGTTCCGCGAGCGCAACGCATACCAACGCTGAAGGAGCAAGTACGCGACCTGCAGCTTGAGAGCGCATCGATGGCGCTGCTGTCATACCCGGTCCTGCAATCGGCCGACATCCTGATGGTGAAGGGCAACGTTGTGCCTGTGGGCAAGGACCAGGCTTCGCACATCGAGCTGACCCGCGAGATAGCGCGGCGATTCAACCAGACGTACTCGGAAGTCCTGCCGGAACCCGACGCTTACATCACCCCAGTCCTGATCGGCACGGACGGCCAGGCCAAAGCCAGCAAGTCCATCGGAAACGTCATCCTACTTTCGGACACGCCGGAAGAGGTCGAAGCCAAGGTGCGCGCGATGTACACGGACCCGAACCGTATCCGCGCCGACATTCCCGGCAAGGTCGAGGGCAACCCAGTCTTCGAGTACCACAACGCCTTCAACGACGACGCTGACGAGGTCACCGACCTCGAAGCGCGCTATCGCAAGGGTGCGGTCGGCGACGTCGAAGTCAAGAAAAAGCTGGCGATCGCCATCAACCGGCTCCTCGACCCAATCCGTGATCGCCGCACAAAGTTCGCCGCTAAAAAGGGCCTAGTCGAAGACATCATCCAGGCCGGCTCCCTGCGAGCGCGCGCCGAATGCCAGAAGACGCTCGAAGAGTGCCGAAAGGCGATGGGCCTGACGTACTTCCGCGGCGTTGACAGCATAGAAACGGAGTGAAGAAATGAACTACCAACCAACGCTCGAACAAGTCTTGGAAACAGCCCGACGAGGGGACAACAACCTCATCCCGGTCTACCGTGATGTGCCAGCCGACCTCGAAACGCCCGTCTCCGCCTTCCTGAAGGTGGCGAAGGGCGATCACTCCTTCCTCCTCGAGTCCGTGGAGGGCGGAGAGCGACTCGCCCGCTACAGCTTCATCGGCACCGAGCCTTACCGCGTCTACAAGAGCGGGCCGTACGACGACCCGACCGACGGCGTCGATCCGCTGATCGAAATCGAAGCTGAGATGTCGCGCTACCGGCTCTCTCACCCGAAGGACAGCGAGGCGCGCACAACGCTGCCGCGCTTCACGGGTGGCGCCGTCGGTTTCCTGGCCTACGACGTCATCCGCCACTTCGAGCCGCGCGTCACCATACCCGCCATTGACGCGACGGGACTGCCGGAAGCTCTGTTCATGTTCGTGGACTCGATCCTCGTCTTCGACCACGTCAAGCACGTGATCAAGGTCGTGGCGCACTGCCGGCTGGACGGCGACGTCGAGGCGTCTTACCGGCAGGCCTGCTGGAGGATCGATGAGCTGGCCAAGCGTCTGAGCCACGCGCTGCCGGCGAGCCCTTACCCCACTGCCAGCTACCACGAACACGCCGAACCGGAGTCGAACATCGGGCACGACCGCTACATCGAGAACGTGAAGCGGTGCAAGGAGTACATCGTCGCCGGCGATGTCATACAGGTTGTGCCTTCGCAACGGCTGTCGAAGAAGACGTCGGCGCACCCGTTCTCCATCTATCGAGCTCTGCGGACGGTGAACCCATCGCCATACATGTTCTTCCTCCAGATGGCGGATTCGTACATAGTCGGCGCGTCGCCGGAAATGCTTGTGCGAGTCGAGGACGGCATTGTCGAGACGCACCCCATCGCCGGAACAATGCCGCGTGGCATCGACCCGGACGAGGACGCTGAGATCGCCGATCAGCTGCTGCACGATGAAAAGGAGCGCGCGGAGCACGTCATGCTGGTGGACCTAGGACGCAACGACATCGGGCGGGTCAGCCAGCCCGGCACCGTAAACGTGAAAGACTTCATGATCATCGAGCGGTACTCGCATCTGATGCACCTCGTCTCGCGCGTCGAGGGCAAGCTTCGCAGCGACATGAACGCCTACGACGCTCTTCGGGCGTGCTTCCCGGCCGGAACCCTTAGCGGCGCGCCCAAGATCCGCGCGATGGAGATCATCAGCGAGCTCGAGCCTGTGCGTCGCGGCACGTACGGCGGCGCGGTCGGCTATTTCGACTTCTCCGGCAACATGGACACGGCAATCACGATTCGCACGATGGCTATCAAGGACCGAGTGGCCTACATTCAGTGCGGAGGGGGTGTCGTGTACGACAGCGTCCCCGAGACCGAGTTCCGAGAGACGCTGACGAAAGCCGGCGCCATGCTAGCCGCAATCGAGCGGGCGGAGGAGCTTGAAGAGACCGTCCTGACGGGGAGCCTGGGGTACTGACGTGGGACGACTGGAAGGCAAAGTCGCTATCGTCACCGGCGCCGGCAGCGGCATCGGCCGCGCCATCGCTATAGGCCTTGCCAACGAAGGCGCTGCGGTCGTAGTCGTCGATGTCAACGGCGATGCGGCAGCCGAGGTCACCCTGCACATCGGCGCGAAGGCGTTGTCGGTCGCCTGCGATGTCTCGAACACCGAACAGGTGAACGCGATGGTGGAAACCACCGTCCGGGAGATGGGCAGCGTTGACATCCTCATCAACAATGCCGGACGAGCTCGAGGCAACCTGGTTGCCCGCATGACCGATGAGGACTTCGACGCCGTCTTTGCGACCAACGTGCGCGGGACGTTCATCTGTTCGCGCGCTGTCCTCCAGCACATGATCCCGCGGCAGTCCGGCGTGATCGTCAACACGGCGTCCGGACTCGGCATGCGTGCACGGGCGGGAGCTTCAGCGTACGGTGCCTCGAAGGCTGCGGTCATCCACTTCACGCAGACGTTGGCGGTCGAAGTGGCTCGGTACGGCATCCGCGTCAATGCGTTTACTCCCGGCGTCACGGATACGCCGTTCTGGCGGGCCCACCGTACCGAGGAAGAGATCGCCGAGGCATACCGCACCAGCCAGGTCGGTCAGGCCGAAGACTTGGTACCCACCGTCCTTTTCCTTTGCAGCGATGACGCACGCGACATCACCGGCGTCACCATCAACCGCGAGATTTATGTACAGCATGTAGGTCAGGGCCTCAGCCCTGACGTGGCTGGAGGAACCAAATGATTCTTTTAATCGATAACTACGACTCGTTCACGTACAACCTCTACCAGTACCTCTGTGAACTCGGCGCCGAAGTCGAGGTTCACCGCAACGACAAGATCACGATCGAAGACATCGACCAGATGGCGCCGGAGAAGATCGTGATTTCGCCGGGGCCCTGCACTCCGAAGGAAGCCGGCATCAGCGTCGCGACCGTCAAGCACTTCGCCGGCAAGATACCGATTCTAGGTGTCTGTCTGGGCGAACAGGCCATCGGCGAAGCGTTCGGCGGCGTCGTCGCCGGTGCGGGCGAGATCGTGCACGGCAAGACGTCTATGGTCCACCACGACAGCAAGGGAGTCTTCGCCGGCCTGCCCAACCCATTCGAGGCGATTCGCTACCATTCTCTCTCGATCCAGCCGGAGACGGTGCCGGACGAGCTCGAGGTCACGGCCAGATCCGACAGCGGCGTCATCATGGGCGTCCGGCACAAGAAACTCCCCGTCGAGGGTGTGCAGTTCCACCCTGAGTCGATATTGACCGGCGAGGGCAAGCACCTGCTAAAGAACTTCCTAGATTTTCCTGATATCATGATATCGGAGAATTAGCTAATGAAACGAATCTTGGTGACCATGCCTGATGAACTCCATGAACTCCTAAGGGAGCTTGCGCTTCGCAAGAAGACGAGCGTTTCCAAGCTTCTGCTCGCTGCCGCTGAAGACAGCTACGAGGACGAAATCGATGTGATTGCGGGCGAAAGGGGCTTGGAAGAGTATCTGCGAAATCCTGGCGACTCCATCAGCATAGAGGACTACATTGCACGACGACGTGAGCGCAGTGAAGTGTGCCCATTATGTTCGGCGCCGATGAAGATCAAGTCCGGGCGTCGCGGGCGATTCCTCTGCTGTAGCCGCTACCCAGCGTGCAGGGGAACTATCGCCCTTGAGGCCGCCGGGGCAAGGTAGGCGGTTGCCTTATCGCGTCAGGCTAGAGCGCCAAGCTGAACAGCAACTCGATAGGATCCAGGAGAAAACTGCCGACCGAATAATGGATCATGTCTTGGACCTCACACGAGAGCCTCGCCCTCCGGGTTCACTCAAGCTCAAGGGTCAGGCTCGGCGATATCGCATCCGGGTTGGAGAATACCGAGTCATCTACGAAGTATTTGACCCGGACCTGCTCGTAATCGTTGAAGCTATCTTGAGACGTAGTGAAAAGACCTATAAGGACAAATCATGATCAACGACTGCATTCAAGCCCTCGTCAACGAACGCCGCGACCTCTCTGAAGAGGAGGCTGGCGGCGCGATGCAGGCCATCTTCACCGGTGAGGCCACGCCCGCCCAGCTCGCCGCATTCCTGATCGCGCTGCGGCTGAAGGGTGAGACTGTCGCCGAGATCACCGGCATGGCCCGCGTCATGCGTGAGCACGCGCTCCGCGTCGATGTCGATGGGCCGCTGCTGGACACCTGCGGTACCGGCGGCGACGGCACCGGTATCTTCAACGTCTCCACCACCTCCGGCTTCGTCGCGGCTGGTGGTGGCGCTCGCGTCGCCAAGCACGGCAATCGGGCGATGAGCAGCGGCTGTGGCTCGGCGGACGTCCTCGAAGCGCTAGGCGCGAAGATCGACCTCACGCCGGAGCAGGTCGCTCAGTGTATCGAGAAGACGGGATTCGGGTTCATGTTCGCGCAGGCTTTCCACCCGGCGATGAAGTATGCCGGACCGACACGCCGCGAGATGGGCGTACGTACCGTCTTCAACATCCTAGGCCCGCTGACGAACCCCGCGCGCGCCCAGCACCAGGTCCTCGGCGTCGCCCGGCCGGAACTTGCACCGCTGATGGCAACCGCACTCGGGCGCCTCGGCACGAAGCACGTGCTGGTCGTTCACGGCCACGACGGCGCCGACAAGCTCACCCTCGGTGGCCCGTGTTCGGTCTTCGAGATGAACAACGGTAAATCGAGGGAGTACAAGCTTTCCGCGTCCGACATCGGTCTTTCGCGGGCTGACTCGAGCGCCACGAAGGGTGGCGCCAAGGAACAGAACGCCGCCATCGTCACCTCCGTCCTCAATGGCGAGACCGGCCCGTATCGCGATGTCGTCCTGTTCAACGCGGCTGCCGCTCTGGTCGCCGCCGACATCGCGAAGGACCCGAAGGAAGGCCTCGTCCGCGCCGTTGAGTCGATCGACTCCGGAGCGGCGAGGAAGAGCATGAATGCTTTCGTCGAGCTGAGCGCCGGCTTCGCGTGAAGGTGGGATAATCACACGGCATGACTCAGAACACCGAGACCATCCTCGACCGCATCGTCGCCGACAAGCGCCAAGAGCTTTCGGCAGCGAAAGTGCGCACGCCGCCGCGCGAGCTGCGCAGGCTGGCCGAAGAGGCGTCTGACACCCGCGGTTTCGAGGCGGCACTGCGCGACACAGGTATCGCGCTCATCGCCGAAGTGAAGAAGGCGTCACCTTCTCGCGGCGTCCTGCGCGCGGACTTCGATCCCGTCTGGCTCGCCCGCGCCTACGCGAATGGCGGGGCCAACGCGATTTCGGTGCTCACAGACCCGCCGCACTTCCAGGGCAGCCTCGGCGACCTGGCAGCGATCCGAGAGAAGCTGCCCGATGGCCCGCCGCTCCTCCGCAAGGACTTCCTCTTCGATGAGTATCAGCTCTACGAGGCGAGGGCGGCAGGCGCGGATGCGATTCTGCTGATCGTCGCGATCCTCGAGCAGCCCCTTCTCGAAGACCTGCTCGACATGGCCCGGGACCTAGGGCTCGATGCCCTTGTCGAAGTCCACAACGCCCGTGAGATGACCCGCGCAGTCTCCGCCGAGGCCACGCTGATCGGCATCAACAACCGTGACCTGCATGACTTTAGCGTGGACCTCGCGACTACTGAGCGACTGAGGCCGATGGCCCCGAAAAGCACGGCGATCGTCGCCGAAAGCGGCATTTTCGCTCGCGAAGATATGCAGCGACTCGAGCGCGTGAAGGTGAACGCCGTCCTCATCGGCGAGGGCGTGGTGACTGCTGACGACCCTTCAGCAAAGATCCGGGAGCTGCTGGGATGAGTGGACCCGCCAAGGTGTTTGTCAGTTGTGGTCAGAAGACCCCTGAAGAGCGCCAGGTTGCCTCCGAAATCTCCTCTATGCTAACGGACTTAGGATTCGACCCTTACGTGGCGACGGAGGAGCAGACTCTCAAGGGGCTGAGAGAGAATATCTTTTGGAATCTTGAGTCCGCTGAATATTTCCTGTTCGTCGATTTCCGCCGCGAACAATTGGCCAACCAATCGGAACATCGCGGATCCCTGTTTACGAACCAAGAACTTGCGCTTGCATCATTTCTCGACCTCGATGTAATGACGTTTCAACAGACTGGAGTACTGAAACTTGATGGCCTGATGCGCTTCCTTCAGGCAAATGCAGTCGAGTTCTCTAACCCTGCTGATCTACCAGACCTCATCCGAAAGCGGATTGAGAAAGTGCGATGGGAGTCGGGTTGGAAGAGACGCCTAGCATTCCGGCTGTGTGATCCACTCATGGTGGATGCAAGAGCCCAAGACGGGGCACTGAATCGCTTCTTTCATTTGTCAGTAGGTAACCCTCACTCCCGGAAACCAGCACTATTGTGTAGTTGCATTGTCGAGTCAATCGAACGAACAGGGGGCGGAGGTTTCGTCGACTTCCGCCCCGGAGAGGTCCATTGGGCTGGGTCATCCGAGCAATTTGTCACCATTCCGGTCGGCAGAGAACGCCAGGTCGACATTGGTTTCATTAATCACAGGAACCCAGCCATTTTCATGTTCAATTCCTTCACTACGTCGTCTCAGTTCTTGCCTCCGTTGCTTGGACCAGGGGAATACGACGTTAAGTTCACCGTTGTCTCGCAGAATTTTCAGCCGGCCACTGCCCTCGTTCGGGTGCAGTTAGGTTTTCAGGTTGATCAATCGGAGGTCGCCTTGCTGGAGTGCGTCGTATGACCCTCGTCAAGATCTGCGGCGTCTCTGACCCAAAGCACGCGCGGGCAGCGGCCGCCTTCGGGGCGGACTTCGTGGGCATGGTGTTCGCGCCTTCGAAGCGGCAGGTCACTCTGGGCCAGGCCAAGGGCATCGCGAAGGCGCTGGGGAAGGAGAGCGGACAGCGGCCCTCCTCGGCTGACATCGCGACGATCGAAGACGCCCTCGCCAAACGCAGGCCCCTGCTCGTGGGTGTGTTCGCTGACCAGGACCCAGACACCATTAACTCGATCGCCGAGGAGGTGGGCCTCGACCTCGTTCAGCTTTCCGGCTCGGAACCGTGGGAAATGAACGAGCATCTCTCGCTACCCATTCTCAAGTGCATGAAGGTGCGCAAGCAGGAGTCAGCGCCCGAAGTACTCCAGCACTACCACGGAGATGCCGTTCTGCTTCTCGACCCGTTCGTCGAGGGCACGTACGGCGGCACCGGCACTACCCTGGACTGGCGCGTGGCCGGGGCCATCGCCCGGGAGACGCCGACCGTCCTCGCCGGCGGCCTGACGCCCGACAACGTCGCCGAGGCTGTGCTCGCCGTCCAACCCTGGGCCGTGGATGTCTCCTCCGGGGTCGAAACCGACGGTGCGAAAGACGCCGACAAGATCCGGGCCTTCATCATGGCCGCGAAGTCTGCGGATACGCACGCTGTGGAGACAGCATGACGACGCTAACCACCCGCCTAGAAGAAGCCATTCGCTCTGAGATGGAACGCAACCGTATCCCGGGCCTGGCCATCGCCTTGATCCGCGGCGACGAAGTCGTGTTCGCGGAGGGCTATGGTGTCACTTCGATCGAAGGCAGTGAACCCGTCACGCCCGAGACGCGATTCGCAATCATGTCGGTCACCAAGCCCATCGTAGTTACGGCGATGATGCAACTCCGGGACGCCGGCCACTTCATGCTTGACGACCCCGCCAACAGGCATTTGGCACCGCAGACCGAGATCACCAACGAGTGGGAAGCCGAGTCGCCCGTCACTATCCGGCAGTTGATGACCCACAGCGCCGGACTGCCGGTCACTACGATATCGATACCTGCCAAGCTCTCGCTGGCCGAGTTCGTCAAGACGTTCGCCCGCACCAGCCGCCGGCCCGGCACCGAGATTATCTACGCGAATCAGGGCTTCGATGCCATGGGCGTACTGATCGAGAAGTTCTCCGGCGCGCCTTACGATGTGTACCTGCGCGACCACATCTTTGAACCGCTCGGCATGTCCGCAACCAGCTGCAGCAACCCTGTAGAAGGCGAACCGCACGCGACCGGACACTTTCTCAGCACGGTCGACGGGGTCGTCCGAACGCTTCCGCTCCCCGATTGGTGGACAACCATCCCAAGCCCGGCTGGCGCCTGCTGGTCAAACGTCGGCGACGTGGCAAGCTTCCTGATCGCTCACCTAAACGGAGGCGCGCCGATAATCAGCCCAGAGACCACCTCCGAGATGCAGAGGTTACAGTTCCGCCAGACTGGGGACAGGTTCCACGGCACTGGTCAGGGACTCGGCTTTCGCGTAACCGACGCGAATTGGCGAAAACTGATCTGCCATGGTGGTGACGGCAGCGGATTCACTGCCTTTGCTGCTGCTCACCCGGAACAGCGAGCTGGTGTGGTGCTGCTAATGAACGGCGGCGGCATGCAAACCGCACGATCGGTTATAGGCGCCGCGGCGCTGCGGGCGCTTGAGCCGGACCCAAGGGTGGCGCACGGACCTGAAGCGACGCTGCCCGAGCCAGGTATATACAAGTCGACGTTCTGGGACATAGAGCTGGAAGCCCGTGGCGACATGATTACGCCAATATCAGGGCTCGTCCTTGCGGGCGAAAACCCGCCGAGCAAGCTACTGCCGACAGATGACTACTTTTTCGAAGCGTCAGGTGGAATGTTTGACGGCTTCGAGGTCTCCGTTCACAGAGAAGTCGTAAATGGTGAGTGGCAAACCAGCATCTACGGCGGCGTCTACCCCTTCACCTTCATCCGAACCGGCGATCTGCCAGAAGAACAGCCGATCGACGAATCTGCCGATCTGATTGGCACATGGCACGGCAAGACCCAGACACCGGTGGGCCCGCTCGTGGTTACCGTTAAGATCGAATCTTCCTCCGGCACGATCGACACGCCGTTCGCGCAAGGCCTGCCACTGGGAGACTTCGCGGCGGAAAATGGGCGCCTGGCGGGGGAGTTCACGATGCAGGTGCCAGGCATAGGCGAGACTCAAATGTTTCTGCGCCTTGAGTTCCGCGGCTCACGAATCGTCGGCAAGACCCATGCTCGAAGCAGCTTCGGAGAGATCGCGATGGACACGGAACTCGAACGCGCATGACCACTACGCAACTCCCGGACGAGCGCGGGCGCTTCGGGCCGTACGGCGGGCAGTACATCCCCGAGACGTTGATGGCCGCCGTCGCCGAGCTGGAGCGCGAGTACAGGGCCGCCCGCGCGGATCCCGCGTTCGAAGCGGAGCTGACTTCGCTGCTCAAGCACTACGTTGGCCGGCCGACGCCGCTGTACTTCGCGCGTAGGCTCACCGAGCGACTGGGCGGGGCAAAGGTCTATCTCAAGAGAGAAGACCTCGCGCACACCGGCGCGCACAAGATAAACAACGCCGTCGGTCAGGGGCTGCTGGTCAAGCGCATGGGCAAGCCGCGTGTCGTCGCCGAAACGGGAGCCGGCCAGCACGGCGTCGCGGCAGCCACTGTCTGCGCCATGCTCGGCCTGGAGTGCATCGTCTACATGGGCGAGGAGGACGTGCGCAGGCAAGCTCTTAACGTCTTCCGCATGAGGCTCCTCGGCGCGGAAGTGCGGCCCGTCGCGTCCGGCTCGCGCACATTGAAGGACGCCATCAATGACGCCATCCGCGACTGGGTGACCAACGTGCGCACCACGCACTACCTGATCGGCTCTGTCGTCGGCCCGCACCCTTATCCGATGATCGTGCGCGATTTCCAGTCGGTGATCGGCACAGAATCCCGCTGGCAGATGCTGGAGGCGGAGGGACGGCTGCCCGACTATGCAGTCGCCTGCGTGGGCGGTGGCTCCAACTCCATTGGCATGTTTCACCCGTTCTACAACGATGAGGAGGTCAAGCTCGTCGGCGTGGAGGCGGCGGGGGAGGGGCTGGCGTCTGGCCATCACGCTGCCACTCTGTCTGGCGGGAGTCCCGGCGTGCTCCACGGCGCGATGTCGTATCTGCTGCAAGATAAGGCCGGCCAGGTGATTGAGACGCACAGCATCTCCGCGGGGCTGGACTACCCAGGCGTCGGGCCGGAGCACTCCTTCTACAAGGACAGCGGCCGCGCCGAGTACGTCGCGGTCACGGACCGCCAGGCGCTGGAAGGGCTGACGCTCCTCTGCGAGACTGAAGGCATCATCCCGGCGCTTGAGTCGTCGCACGCGATCTACTACGCGGCAGAGCTGGCGAAGAGGCTGCCGAGCGATCAGATCGTGCTGATCAACCTTTCCGGCCGCGGCGACAAGGACACCGAGGTGGTCTCGGCGGCGCTGGCCGAGATGAGCACGGGCGATTCTTGATTGCCTGCGCCTAGTGCGGGTGAAACTTGATTGAAGAATTCGAGAGTTGTCTGCGGCATACCTGCGCCCATGCGTGACTGGCGCAAAATCTTGATTGATTCCGGCTTGATTGTTTTCGGCGGCGGTGTTGGCGCCGCCAGGACGTACCGTAGAAACTGATAGTTCGGCACGAAGCAAGTGTACCGGCGAGGGGTGCCGTTCTCTAAGGGGTGAACGGCACGAATGATCAGGCCTGGGCTTGACGGGACGCGGACTCGGGACTCTCCCGACCGCCGAGGAACCAGTAGCCAACTCCAAGCACTACGGCCAGTCCAACCAGCGCGAGGATGAACATGGTCGCGGAGCTAACGTCGCCGGGCCCGTCCGAAGACTCCGCCCAGCCGTAGCTCACGGCGCCGATACCTCCCAGCACCAGGCCGAGGGGCATGCCCTCTAAGCGCCGATAGAGTGCGACACCGGCGGCGATCGCCGCCACACCGAGTACGGCAGCAGTGATGAACACAGTCCGCTGGTAAGTGTCCCAGTCGTTGTTGTAATCGCGCTGGGCGCCGATGAACTGGCGCTCGGCGGCTGTCAGCGTGGAGTCGTTCGGGTCAGTGATCTCGCGGTCGTCGATATAGCAACGGTTGTTCTCGTTGCAGTAGATGTTTCGGCCGCTGTACTGCGGGTAAACCGGGTAGTCGTCCGGCTCGGAGTAGATGGTGCGCGTGCCGAAGACCACGACGAGGATGAACAGAATCGCCACCGCGACGCTGTAAGCGAGCCGAAAAGCTACCTGCATGGCCCCTCCCTTGCCGGATACGAGCGTCTATCTAATTATAGGCTGATTCTCAGAACCAGGGCGCCGGAGTCGCTCCGATCCTGTCCGGTGCGTTTGCCTCGATGAACACATCTACTTCGTCCGGCGGCAGGTGGCCGGGCGGCATCACAATCAGGCGATGCACCCCCAGCTCCGCATAGTCAAGAACAAGTTCCGGCGTTAGCGGCATCGGTGGCGTGATCGATATCTCGAGCGGACGTTCGCGCCCAGCCTTCTTCATCTTCGTCGCGATCGAGGCAAGCTGGCGCTCCGTCCCGCTGCGACCAAGGTTGAACCCGTACCACCCGTCCGCGTCCGCAACCGATCGGCGGTGTGCGCCAGCGGTCTGGCCACCCATGATGACTGGAATCGGGCGCTGGACCGGCCGGGGATGCGCGTCGATGTCGGCGAAGTCGACGAACGTGCCGTTGTAAGAGGGCCGCTCGTCGTACCAGAGTGAACGCATCGCGCCGAGGTACTCCATGGACATATCGATGCGCTCGCCCACCGGCACGCCGATCGCGCGCAACTCCGGCTCCAGGTAGCCGACGCCCATCCCAAAGATGAGGCGTCCACGGCTGAGCACGTCCAGGCTCGCGAGCTGCTTTGCGAGGACCACGGGGTTCCGTTGCGGCAGGATGATGATGCCGGTGCCCAGCCGAACCTTCTCGGTAACCGTCGCCGCCTGGGTGAGCGCAATGATCGGATCGAGTGAAGGGTCCTCTGGGTCCATCGGCGACGGCTCGACCCGCGGGCTCGGAAGGACGACGTGTTCGCCCGCCCACACGGAGTCGTACCCTAGCTTCTCCGCGAGCGCTGCTACGCGGGCGGGACCGCCGGGCGAGGCGCTGGCGTACATGTTGACGGCGAAGAGGCCAATGGTGGGTGGTTGCGTGGTCATGGAGTGCGATTATACGCTCGGTTTCCATGAAGCGTGTCCTCTTCGTTTGCGAAGGCAACCGCGTCCGCAGCCAGCTTGCCGAGGCGATGCTCCGCCACCACGCGGGTGACCGATTCGAGGCGTTTAGCGGAGGCATCCGGCCTGGCGATGTCGTACCAGATTTCACCATCGCCGCCCTGCGCGAGTCCTTCTATCCCGCGGACGGCCTCACCCCGAATCATGTCGATGAGTTCGCTGGAGAAGAATTTGACTACCTTATCGTCCTCTGCGATACGGTCCGTGCAAAGGCGCCGCCGCTGCCGCGCGCGAAGAAACGCCTGGACTGGACAATCGAGGACCCGCGCGATGCCCAGGCCCGTGGCCTGAGCATCGACGAGGCCCTGCGAGAGAACAAGACCGACCTCCGCAGCCAAATCGTCCGCCTGATGGAGTCGGAAGGCTGCATCTTCTGCCACATCGTTGATGGCGAGGCCGAAGCGAGCTTTCTTTACCGGGACGAACTCGTCGATGCATTCCTCGACATCCGCCCTGTGACCGAGGGTCACGCGCTGGTTATCCCGCGCGAGCACTACGTGACGGCTGATGAATTGACCGAGGCGATCGCCGGTCGCATGACACATGTAGCCGGCCGAGTCGCCAAAGCGCTGGAAGCTTCAGGCATCCGTTTCGAGGGCTACAACCTCTTCGTCGCGAACGGCGAGAACGCAGGCCAAGAGGTCTTCCACGTCCACCTGCACGTCATTCCACGCTATAAGAACGACGGCTTCGGGTTCCGTTTTCCGGCCGGCTATGGGAGCCGTCCACCAAGACAGGAGCTGGATACGATGGCAGCCAGAGTTCGAGAGCTGCTGGACTAGAAGCCGGCCGCGCCGCGGCCACCGCCGCCGCCGGGGCCGCCACCGCCGCGCAACCGCGGGTCAGAGATGTCGCGCAGGCTGTCACCGATCATGTTGAAGGCGAGTACGGTGAGGCTCAGCGCGAGGCCGGGGAAGAACACCACCCACCAGATCTCGCGGTTGATCGCATCGTTCTGGTTGTTGCCCGTCAGGTCGGCACCCCAAGACGCAGTCGGCTGGGGAACGCCGAGGCCAAGGAAGCTGATCGCAGCTTCTGCGAGGATGGCGAGCGGCAGGAAGATCGTCGAAAGGACGACGACGAGCGCGAGGACGTTCGGCAAAATATGTCGCATCATGATTCGCTTGTCGCTGGCTCCCATTGCCCTTGCGGCTTCAATATAAACGTTCTCTTTGAGTGAGAGCACCGCACCCCGCACCACTCTCGCCATTCCCACCGAGACCGCGATCGAGAACCCCAGGCATAGGACTACCAGCTGCAAGAAATTCGGCATCCCAAGGTACGTGCCCTCAGGAATCGGCAACCACACAAGAACCTCATAGACCTTCGATTCTGGGTCCTTCGTCACGGATATGATTGCCAGCAAAAGGACAAGCGCCGGAATGGCCAGGAGCATGTCGATTACCCGCTGGATGATCGAGTCGATGAGCTTACCGAAGTAGCCCGAGACGATCCCAAAAAAAGTCCCCCAGATTGATCCCAGAACGACGGCTACAACGCCGATGAACATCGAAACTCGCGCTCCCCAGATAGTCCGCGCAAGCACATCCCTGCCGAGGCGGTCAGTGCCGAAGGGGTGCTCCAGGCTGGGCGATTCTCGGATGTTTGCCGACACCTTGTACGGATCGTAAGGAGACACGATGTCAGATCCGATCGCGCAGACCAAAACCACCAGCAGGATTAGAAAACCCATCGCGCCGAGCGGGTGATGGCGCGCAATCCTCGCCAGGCGCAGCCACAACGGCTTGCGCGGCGCCTCGTAGGCGGTGGTTTCGATCTGGACTGCAGCTTCCCGGGCCATCGGTTAACCGTACCTGATGCGCGGGTCCAACCACGCATAACTGACATCCACGATGAGGTTAATCAACACATACGTAAGAGCGAAAATCAGGACCATGCTCTGCACAACCTCAAGGTCGCGCAGGACAATGGAGGAGAGCAGATAGAAGCCAACGCCGTTCAGAGCAAACACCGACTCCACCAGGATGGACCCTCCGATAAGCCCGCCGATCTGGAGGCCCACAATCGTGATCACAGGGATCATCGCGTTCTTGAGAGCGTGCCTCCACACGACGGCCCGTTCACGCAGACCCTTCGAATAGGCCGTGCGGATGTAGTCGTTGCGCATTACCTCCAGCATCGACGACCTGGTTAACCGCATGATCACCGCAGCGATACCCACGGAAAGGACGACCGAGGGCCAAAAGAATGTCTCCAGGTTCGTCATCAGACTCTGTCCACGAAGGACGTCTTTAAACGTAACCACGTCTCCGGTGGCGAAATTTGCAGGCGACCATCCAAACCAGGCCGCACCAAAAGTGATTATCAATATGGCCAGGTAAAAGGAGGGGATGGATAGCCAGAACACGCTGATCAGGCGCACGACGAAGTCGACAATTGACCCGGGTCTGATGGCGGACAAGATCCCTCCCGGGATCCCAAGTAACAGTGATATCAAGAGCGATAAGACGAGCAACTCCAGCGTTACCGGGTACTTTCGCTCGAGCTCGGTGGTGACCTCCAGGTCCGTGTGAAATGACGTGCCCATGTCCCCCGTTGGAAGGCCAAACAACCATCTCCCGTATTGTTCATAGAACGGATCGTTCAGATTCAGGTCCTCCCTGATGTCCCGCAGGGTTTCAGGTGTGCACTGAAGCTGGCAGACGAAGACGGCTGCGTCTCCCGGGATGAAGCGAAACAGGATGAACGTTACGAAACTCACCCCGATGATGATCGGGATCAGCAGCAGCAAGCGCCGAATTATGAAGTCGCGCATTGCCAGGACCTATGCGGTCTGTTCCCTCCACGTGTCGCAGCCGTTGGGGTTCACTGTCTCGCTCGGATCTTCGCCCAGGTTGAACGGGAAGTGCACGTAGTGCCAGCGTGCCGAGTAGGCGTAGTCACCGGTGATCGTCAACTGAGGACCGTGCTCATTGAGGATCAGACGCTGCGCCTCCAGGATCGTCTTCTGGCGCTCCGTTTCGTCAAACTGTTGTGACTGCTTGTTAATCAAATCGTCCAACGCAGGGTTGGTGTAGTTCGTCCAGTTGCCGGCGCCCGTAACTCCCAGCGAGTGGTAGAACGAGAGAGGACGGTCCGGCTCGTCGTAAGGCAAATTCGGGAAGAACGTCATGTCGAAGTTGCCGGCCAGAAGAACTGAGCCAATGAACGTACCCAGTTCCACTTCTTCCAGTTCTATGTTGATACCGACTTCAGCCCACTGAGCCTTAAGGAGTGTGGCGATGTCTGCGATGAAGCTGACACCAGTGATCTTCGGCAGTTTCATCGTCGAACTGAAGCCGTTCGGGTAGCCTGCGTCGCTCAGGAGTGTTCGGGCTCGCTCGGGATCGTACTTGTAGAATTCGCGCAGCTCTTCCTGCGGGAGCGACCACTTGGTCTGCGCCCACTGGATTGGCCCGTTGTACTCTCCACGTCCGTTCTGGATGATCTCGATGATCTGGTCTCGGTTGATTGAGATGTTTATCGCCTCGCGGACCTTGATCTGGTCGAACGGTTCGCGGATCACCTTCATGTGCACACAGGGGTAGAACAGGCTCGGCGCCGTGAAGACTCGGTACTGATCGTCGGTGATGAACTCGTCGTAGTCTTCCTTCGTCAGAATCGCGCCCGCGACATCGTGCTGTCCCTGCTTGAAAGCCGTGAGCAGAGATGAGTTCTCGGTGATGACGACGATCGTGATGCCGTCCAGGTAGGGTCGATCCGGGATGAAGTAGTTCGGATTTTTGTTCATCACCACACGCTCGTTGCCGCGGAACTCCTCCAGCATGAAAGGCCCGGCGCCGTGCGCGACCTGGCTCAGTCCCTTGCCCAGCGTGTCCTCGATTACCTTCTTGGAAACGATCGCCCACGTAGGGTTGGCCATCTCTCGGATCGCCGGCACGAAAGGTTCCGTCATCGTGAAACTCATGACGTACTTCTCGGGTGTCTTGATCGCGGCGTCCATCGCATTGCCGTCCTTGCCGATCTTGCGAGGGAAGCGCTTGTCCGGTGCGCTGATCGACGTCCCACGGCGGATGAAGCTCGCCTTCAGGTCCTCTGACGTGATCTCCTCTCCTGCGCCGCCGACCCGGTTGTTTTCCCACGGAGAGTTCGTTACGCCGGGCTTCAGGGTAATGATGTATTCCAGACTCTGATCATCAGGCTCTTCGATGTCGGCCGCGGCGTTGTTCATGATCCGTGCTTCACGTCCGGGCGCCCATCCGTAGAGGTACGGATACAGCAGGGTATCGATATCCAGGCCGGTCAGGTCGATATGCGGGTCTATGCCCAGCACCGTCAGCGGGCGCCCCTGGGTGATCCTTCCACCCGGCACCGGCGGTGAAGGCACGGGCCGAGACGGCGCTGGCTGATCGTTGCCGTTTTCGCTTCCGCCGCCGCAGCCGACGATCATCGCCGCGGCGCCTCCTAGTGCTGTTGTCGCTGATGCCCCCAGCAGCGTGCGGCGGCTTACCCGCCGGCGAGCCAGTCGCTGCCAGTAGTTAGGTTGTTCCATGACCCCTCCAAATAGCGCCCAGCAGGGAACACTACCCTTCCGTAAACGTCACCCCTGTAGCAGGTACGTCCCTTATAGCGATTGCGATTGCAATTTGTCAAACGACCAGCCTTATCCTTCACACAAACGGGAGCGCCCGCCTCCGGTATGCTTATCTGGATGGGCTCCTTCCGCGTCGCGCGCCTGTTTGGCATCGATATCCTCGTCCACTGGAGCTGGTTGGCGATCTTCTTCTTGCTTGTCTGGTCGCTTGCCGAAGGCTTCTTCGAGGACGTCGGCGGCGACGACTGGTCCGACGCTTCCCGCTGGATAGCGGCTGTGATCACCAGTCTCTCCTTCTTTGCCTCGATCCTCCTGCACGAGCTTTCGCATTCGCTGGTGGCCAAGCGCCTTGGCTTGCCGGTCGCCAGCATCACTCTCTTCATCTTCGGGGGCGTCTCGGCGCTGGGGCGGGAGCCGGACAGCGCGCGGGACGAGTTCAAGGTGGCGATCGCGGGGCCGGCGACGAGCTTCGTAATCGCGGCATTGCTCGGCCTGGCATTCCTGGGCTTCTACCTCGCAGATGCCGAGGACTCGGTTCCGGGTGCGATTTGCGGCTACCTGGGCTTCATCAACCTCGCCGTCGGGATCTTCAACATGCTGCCCGGCTACCCGCTGGACGGCGGGCGGGTCCTGCGCAGCGCGCTCTGGGCGGGTACCCGCAACATGCTGAAGGCCACGCGCTGGGCGGCAACGTCAGGCACTGTCATCTCTTTCGTGCTGATCACGGCGGGGGTGTTATCGGTGCTGGCGGGCGGGTTTGTCGGTGGCATCTGGTTCATCGTGATCGGCTGGTTCCTGCGCAACTCATCGGACCAGGCTTACCAGCAGGTTCTGATCACCAACACCCTTTCCGGGGTAAAGGTGCGGGAAATGGTGAGCCAGCGATACGCTCCCGCCGCGCCGGACGACTCGCTCTCGCACATCGTGAGCGAGCACTTCCTGGGGCAGGGTTACCGGTGCGTGCCTGTAGTTGTGGCGGGCGACCTGCTGGGAATCATCACGATGACCGATCTCCGCAAGATACCGCAGGAACAGTGGCCGGCCACAAGCGCTTTCCGCGCGATGACCCCGCGCGAGCGACTGGAGGTGGTCGATCCGGACGATGAGCTTCTGCACGCGCTGCAGATCATGGCCGCGAATGAGATCAACCAGGTGCCCGTGATCGACCGGCAGCGCACGTTCCTGGGGCTGGTCACCCGGGAGGACGTCCTGCGGTTGATTCATCTGAAGACGGAGCTTGGCCAGGCGGCGGCGCCTCCGCCGCGGCCGCGGCCGGCGCCCGGACCAACAGAAGCGCGCTGGTGAGAAGTGCCACCGATCCGAGCGCGGAGCAGGCGAACCCAGCCATCAGCCCTCCGAGAACGCGTTCGGCTTCCGTCCAGTCGACCACGCTGATTCCGACGACTCCGATAAGCACCGCTGCTGCGTAGACCCCACCAAGTACAAGGCCCACCGCCGCGAGTCGCCTCGCCTCCGCTGCCCAGGCGAATAGCGCGCCGTTCACAGCCAGCGCGGGCGCCAGATACAGAACCACGGCTGTCAACGTGAACCGCCCGGCTTCGCTCGATGATGAAGAGACGATCTCGAAGTTGCGCATCAAGCGCGCGAGATCGAAACCGGAGAAGTCGCGCGAGGCGAACTCCGCAGAGCCGTTAACCCACGGCAGGAAGAAGCCCACCACTATGAGGGTGGCGCCCGCTGTCGCGATCAGCCTTGCCGGGAGCCGGGTTGGTTCGTCTTCGGACGTGTCTACTCGTCCCTCATGAAGAGCACCAGGTGTACGCCGAACCCGTTCTCGCTGGCGCTCCCGGACATACCTAGCGCCCGGATTGGCTCCAAATCGGCCAGCGTTAGTTCGCCGCTGGTGAAAGATTCGAATGTGTCTTCTGCGTCCTCGGTGTTCTGTATCTCTTCGAGGATCCGGGCGATGCTGAGGTAGCTGACGAACGTCTTGTCGCCGGGCAGCGCATCCATTGTGCTCTGCCAGTCATCGGTGTCGGCAAGGGAGGTGGATGAGGCTGGCGCGTTGAGGTCCTTCACTGCATTGATCGGCAACCCGATGACGAAGCGGCCGTCCTTGATATACCACGCCGCCTGGTCGTCCGCTGAATCGCCGACCCACGTGTGGACGCCGTCTTCGGTTTCGGCGCGGAGGACCTCCTGGCCTTCAAGGTACTCCTCGAACTTACCCAGGGTTCCGAGCGCTGTTTCTTCGTCGTTCACATCGGCGATCGCGAACCCGCTCCATTCGGGGTCATCGAAGTCAGTGACATTCCCAGCGACGGCAATCTCGCCTGTCAGCAGTGCGAAAACCTCGGACTCGATGTCGACTCCAGTCTCGTCTTCGATCTCCTCCAGCACGTCATTAATTGACCCATCGTCGCCGAGACCGAGGTCTTCCCACTGCGCCTTTCCCGGCAGCCACGACTGGTTGTACACGTCATAGCCGGAGAAGTAGAACATCGTGTCTTCGGGCAGTATCTCGGCGATCGCGGGATCGAAGGACTTCGTGGGCTCGAACGCTTTCTCTGGATCGAAGTCGGCCGAGTGCACGACCGTAAAGTCCATCGCGAACCCATCGCTGAACGACGAAACCGAGAACCCAACGCGGTCATACGTGTCGCGCAGCTGCTGGAAGATCTCGTCTGTGTCGACGTCGGTCGAGAAACCCGGAGGAGCCTCCCGCTCTACCTCGGCCCAGACGTCGACAAGATCGACGTATCCCCAGACAAGGAAGTCACCCTTCTGTTGCTCGCGAAACTCCTGAAGCCGTTCGTTGGCCAGTGCGCTGTCGGCGCGCCCCTGTACCACGTCGATCACGGCCTTCACGTCGTCCACGGAGCCGCCCAGTGCCATCACGTTGTCCACGAATGCAATGGCGGTCAGGTCCGGCGTTGGGTTTACGTCGAAGATGTCTTCGCCTTCCGGGAAGTTCTCGTCGTTGTATTCGAAGATCGGATCATCGCCGGGATCGAAGTAGTTATCGTCAAACGCCGGCTCCTCGAACCAGAAATCGAAGTCGTCGCCGCAGGGCAGTCCATCCGGCGAAGGCGTCACGGCAGGCTCGAAGCCGTAGTTTCCGCAGAATGAGCTGGTACCCACGCATGGCTCGGTCGTGTACGGCTGCTCATCGTCACCAGTTGGCACGAAGCCCCACCAGAGGCAATAGTCAGCGTCGGTCTCGCACGGCTCGCCACCGAAGGCGTCCTCGTTAGGTGAACCGTCGGCGTTGTAGCCGAAGCCCCCGCAGTCGAAGAAGGGCTCGAAGAATCCGTCGAATGGTTCGTCCGCAGGCCGCGGAGTTTCGGTCGGGATCTCGCCCGCAGGCGCGGGTGTCGGCGTTGCCAGTTGGAACGCGGGCTCGGTGCCCTGGAGCACACTTGTCTGGCCGTCTACGTTCGTCACCCAGATCGTGACGCCGTTGTATTCCTCTTCGCGCAGGGGCGGGCTATCGTCCCTCTCCCGCAGGTCATCGAACACCTCTCGAGCGTGATCGGGGTCATTCAGGAGGACGCCGGCCGTCCAGCCGCCCTGACTGCCAACTTCCGTGATGTCAGGAATCGAGAGGAACGCCTCGTCGCCGGCCACCGGCGCGATATCACGGTCCCACTCTAGGCTCACCTCTGCAAGCGCATCGTCGATCGCCTCGCGGATCGGATCCTTGGCGTTGATGCTGTCAAGCGAGTCGTTCACGGCCAGCCATTGCGGCGACGTCGGGTCAGTGTTCAAAGCGAAGAAGACGTCTGCCTGCGCCGGAGCCACTTCCAGGCTGGAGAACTTCGCCCGCTCGCCGCTGGCTGAGCCGAGTGCCCACAATGCACCTACTATCCCGGCGATAACGACCACCGAAGCGGGAATCAGGAGGAGTGCACGGTTCATATTGGTTTACCCTTCGGACGCTATTAGGATACCGACAGGCTAACAGAATGCGCCCTGTTAACCAGACGGCGGTGGCGGAGCAGACGTTTCGCGTTTACGTTGACATCTGCCTTCTGAAGTGCGTTTAATAGCGTCGCTCTGGCCGCTTGCCTGAGTAACTGCAAAGTTAAGCAGCGGCCCAATACGAAATGGAGGAAGACCCCACATGAGTGACGTTAGATTCGATGGCCGCGTGGCCATCGTCACCGGCGCCGGCGGCGGCCTCGGCCGCTCCCACGCCATGCTTCTTGCCTCACGCGGCGCCAAGGTCGTCGTAAACGACCTCGGCGGCGGCCGTGACGGCGAAGGCAAGCCCAGCAGCGAGATGGCTAACAAGGTCGTCGAGGAAATCAAGGCCGCCGGGGGCGAAGCAGTCGCCGATGCCCACGGAGTCGACACGGCAGAAGGCGGCGAGGCCATCGTCAAGACGGCGATGGACGCTTTCGGCAAGGTCGACATCTGCATCGCCAACGCCGGCATTCTCCGCGACCGCGCCTTCCACAACATCACGGAAGAGGACTGGGACAAGATCTATGCCGTCCACGTAAAAGGCAGCTTCAACGTCATCCAGCCCGCATTTCGAATCATGCGCCAGAACAACTACGGCCGCATCATCGTCACGACGTCCAACGCCGGCCTGTATGGCAACTTCGGCCAGGCCAACTACTCGTCCGCCAAGACGGCGCTTCTCGGCTTCGCCAGTACGCTGGAGCTTGAAGGCGCGAAGTACAACATCAAGGCGAACGTCATCGCGCCCGTCGCCGCCTCACGCCTGACGGAAGACGTTATGCCCCCGCCAGTCCTGGAGAAACTGAAGCCCGAATTCGTCTCGCCGATGGTCGCCTACCTCTGCTCCGAGGAGTGCAACGTCTCCGGCAACATCTTCACAGCGGGCGGCGGCTACTTCGGCCGCGCAGCCATCGTTGAGGGTAAGGGCGCGATTCTGCCCAGCCCAACGCTGGAGGACATCCGGGACAACTTCAGCAAGATCGCCGATATGACTGGCGCCGAGGAGTTCACAAACGCCTTCGACGAGGTCACCAAGCGCCTGCAGCCGGCGACGGCTGTTACGGGGTAAGCAAAATGGTCACACGAGCAGCTCTCAGCCCGGACGTCGTCGGCCTCGAGCTGGCGGCGACGCAGTTCTCATATGAAGAGCGCGACACGATGCTCTACGCGCTGGGCATCGGCGCAAAGGAGCTCGAGTTCACTTTTGAGCGCGGCCTGAAGGCGATTCCGACCTTCGCCGTTATCCCGGCGTTCCCGGCGCTCATGGGTCTGTCAGCAGCCGTCGAGATCAACCCCGTGATGATCCTCCACGGCGAGCAGGGCTTTCGCATCCAGAAGACGATCCCGGTCAGCGGCACCCTGACCACCTCCGGGAAGGTCACCGGGGTATACGACAAGGGCAAGGGTGCTCTCGTCACGATCGAGACGACGACGAAGGATGGTAGCGGCGACGTGGTCTTCACGAACACCTCCGGAATTTTCATCCGCGGCGCCGGCGGCTTCGGCGGCGAGCGGGGGCCAGAGGCCGGCAACCAGGCGCCCGACCGCGCACCCGACAAGTCGGTCGAGATGCAGACGCTCGACATCCAGGCGGCGATCTACCGCCTGTCCGGCGACCGCAACCCCCTGCACATCGACCCCGCGTTCGCGAAGATGGCGGGGTTCGACCGCCCGATCCTGCACGGCCTCTGCACCTTCGGGCACGTCGGCCGCGCGGTGCTGGCCGAGTACTGCGGCAACGACCCGGAGCGCTTCGTATCGATGAGCGTCCGCTTCTCCGGCGTGGTCTACCCCGGCGAGACGATAACCACAGACATGTGGGACGAGGGCAACGGAAAGATCCTGGTCTCCGCCCGCACTGATGGCGGTCGCGCTGTTATCAGCAACGCGCTGGTAGAGGTGAAGAGCTAACTTTCGCGTATAACCGTCAGCTCTGCAACGGCCCTCGGTCTTTGGATCGCGGGCCGCTTGTTGTTCTAGCCCGGTGACCGCGCTGGTGAAGCGTGGTCGTGAATGTGCGCCTCCTTGGCGTGGCCTTCGGTTTCGTCTCGCATGCTGTAGTCGTGGCTGTGCGTCAATAAGTTGTGATTGTGGTCGTGCGTGTGCCAGTAGGAGCGGTGTGAGAACTCGCCGAGCATCGCGCCGTGGTGATGCGATACGTGGTAGTGATCGTGGGTATGCGTCTCCGCGTCGTGGGTGTGTTCCGGCTCGGCTCCCTGACCCTCAGTACGCTGTGTGACTTGCTGAGTCATCGCGCTTCTCCTTCCTCCCGAATATCAGGTTACCTCCGAAGCCATCAACTCGGCGTAACGATTGGCGTACCCGCGTTTCAGCGGCGTATCGCGCAGCGGGACTGGAAACGTCGGCTATAGATGCATCCTAACCTTACATTCGCATCTATTCGGTTGAATCCCCCAGTCCTCCTCGATAGCATAAGAAGCGGAAGGGGCTCGCATCGGCCGTAGCAGCCTGCAACGGCCTCAGGGCCGCCGTCCGTAAAGCAAAGGAGTAGCGATTGCGCGTAGTCCTCGGAGCAGACCACAGGGGGTACAAGCTAAAGGACCTGCTGCTCACCCACCTGAGTGACCGGGGCCACGACGTAATCGACGCCGGAACCAACTCACCCGAGTCGGTCGACTATCCAGACCTCGCCGTCAAAATCGCTAAGGCGATTACCGGTGGACGCGCCGACCGGGGCATTCTCGTGTGCGGCAGCGGAGTCGGCGCTTGCGTAGCTGCCAATAAGATCAATGGGATCCGCGCCGCCATCACCCACGACACCTACTCCGCGCACCAGGGCGTCCAGCACGACGACATGAACGTCATCTGCCTCGGCTCGCACGTCATCGGCCATGATCTCGCCATCGAGATAAGCGATGCGTTCCTCGGCGCCGAGTTCATCCCGGAGGAGCGCTACGTGCGCCGGCTGGAGAAGGTGAGAGCCCTCGAGAAGCCCCACGAAGGAGCTAAGACATGAGAAACCCCCTGAAGGACCTGGCGAAGCACGGCCAGAGCATCTGGTACGACAACCTGAACCGCGACCTTATCCGCACCGGTGGCCTGCAGCGGATGGTGGACGAGGACAACGTCACCGGCGGCACCTCTAACCCATCGATCTTCGAGAAGGCGGTCGGTGCCGGCGACGCATATGACGCCGACATCGCACGTCTTGTCGACGAGAACAAGAGTCTCACCGAGATCTACGACGCGCTCACCACCACCGACGTGCAGCTTTCCTGCGACATCTTCCGCCCAATCTACGACCGCAGCAGCGGTGCCGACGGTTTCGCCTCGCTGGAGGTTTCGCCGGAGATCGCGTACGAGACCGCGGCCACCACGGCAGATGCGAAGCGTCTCTTCGCGGCGCTTGCCCGCCTGAACGGGATGATCAAGATCCCGGGGACGCCGCAGGGCCTCCCCTCGATCGAGGAGTGCCTCGCGGACGGCTGCAACATCAACATCACGCTGCTCTTCGGCGTCGAGAACTACGCAGAGGTGGCGAACGCCTACATCCGTGCGCTGGAGAAGCGCCTCGATCGCGGCGAGCGAGTGGACAACATCGCCTCAGTGGCGAGCTTCTTCGTTAGCCGGGTGGACACGCTCGTCGACAAGAAGCTGGACGAGGCCATCGCCAGTGGCGCCGACAAGACTAAGCTGGATGCGTTGAAGGGCAAGGCGGGTGTCGCCAACGCCAAGATCGCATACGCGAAGTACAAGGAGATTTTCGCTGGACCGCGCTGGGAGAAACTCGCAGCCGCTGGCGCGCGCGTCCAGCGCTGCCTCTGGGCCAGCACCAGCACCAAGAACCCGACCTACCGCGACGTCATCTACGTGGAAGAACTTATCGGCCCGGAAACGATCAACACGATGCCCCAGAACACACTCGATGCCTTCAAGGATCACGGCCAGCTTCGCCCGTCGCTGGAAGAGAACGTGGACGAGGCCTTCGCGCACGTGGAGGCACTCGCGAGGGTTGGTATAGACCTAAGGGCCGTCACTGATGAACTGCAAACGCAGGGCGTGGAGCTGTTCTCCGATTCCTTCCGCAAGGCCAACGACACCGTCCGCCGGAAGCGAGACAAGATCCTCTCCGAGAAGGGGGCAGGCACCGCAGCGAGGGGTGACTAGTGCCGGTACTGGACAACCTGCGCAACCAGAACTTCCTCGAACGCCTGTACGAGCGCGACCCATCGCTGTGGAGCGATGACCCGCGCGAGCAGCAGCTGATCAGCAACCGGCTCGGCTGGCTGGACATCCACCGCTCGATGAAGCTGAACCTCGTCCAGCTCGCCGAGGTGGCCGCGTGGGTCCGCGACTGCGAGTACCGGCACGTCGTGTTACTTGGCATGGGAGGCAGCTCGCTTGCACCGGAGGTGCTGGCACGGACGTTTGGTTCCGCCGCCGGGTATCCGGAGCTGATCCTGCTCGATACGACTGATCCGGCGACGATCCTGCGCGTGGAGAACCGCATCAGCGTGCTCTCCACGCTGTTCATCGTTTCCAGCAAGTCCGGCGCCACCATCGAGTCCGACTCGCTACACCGTTACTTCGCAGAGCGGACGATGGACGCCTCCGGTGACACCGGCGCCCTGCAGAACTTCATCGCCATCACTGATCCCGGCACGCCGCTGCACCTGGCGGCGGAAGACGAAGGATTCCACCGCGTGTTCCTCAATCCGCCGGATGTCGGCGGCCGCTTCTCCGCGCTGTCGTTCTTCGGGCTCGTGCCAGCGGCGGCTATCGGCATCGACATCCTGGAGCTCTTGAATTCGGCTGACACAGTCGACATCGAAGAGGCATTCGAATTGGGCGCACGACTCGGCGAGCTTGCAGGCCAGGGGCGCGACAAGATCACGTTTCTCGCCTCCAACGGCGCGGAGGCGTTCGGTGCCTGGTCTGAACAGCTCCTCGCCGAGAGCACGGGCAAGCGCGGCCGCGGCCTCGTGCCGGTCGACCTGGAGCCGCCCGGATCGCCCGAGTCCTACGCCAACGACCGCGTCTTCGTGCACATCGACGACGGCTCAGGTGAACTCGACGCGCGTATCCGGTCCCTCGAAGCAGCGGAGCACCCCGTCATCAAGTCTCACATCCCCGACGTGTATGCCCTGGGCCGGGAATTCCTTCGATGGGAAATCGCAACCGCCACCGTCGGCGCAGCCCTTCGCATCAACCCCTTCGATGAGCCCAACGTCCAGGAGAGCAAGGACAACACTCGCGCCGTTTTGGAGGATTACTCGCGTGACGGCGAGCCGCCACCTGCGATGGCATTCGCTGAAGATGGGGGCGCCCAACTCTTCGCGGACAGTTCGACGTCCGCTCGCCTGCGCCAGGCTAACGGCGCAGGCAGCGTGGCCAGCCTGATCGCAGCGCACCTTCGCAGTGCTTCCCCTGGCAAGTACATCGCCTTGATGGCGTACCTCCCCCGCACGGAAGAACACGACCGCCTCCTCGCTCGCTGGCGCCTGACCGCCCGCGACGCGACTCGCGCGGCGACAACTCTCGGCTACGGGCCCCGCTACCTCCATTCCACTGGTCAACTGCACAAGGGTGGGCCCGACGCGGGCGTCTTCCTCCAGATCACCGGCGAAGACGACACAGACCTTGATATCCCGGGCGCCGGCTACTCCTTCTCCACGCTGAAACAGGCGCAGGCGATCGGTGACCTGCAGGCACTTCAGTCGCGCAAGCGCCCAATTGTCCGTCTACACCTGGAGGAAGATGTCACGGGCAACTTGCGGCGGGTTGTCGATGCGGTCGAGTCGGCGCTTACCAACCGGGCGGTGGTGGACTAGCGTGCAGCTTGGCATGATCGGCCTCGGCCGGATGGGAGCCAATATGTCCCGGCGCCTTCTGCGCGGCGGCCACCAGGTGGTGGTGTACGATCGCTCCCCCGAACCGGGACAGGCGCTCGCTTCCGAAGGCGCAACCAGTGCAGCCAGCCTCGAAGACCTCGTCGCCGGACTGACAACGCCGAGGCACATCTGGGTCATGGTCCCGTCGGGTGCACCCGTCCAACAGACCATCGAGTCGCTCCTGCCTCTTCTCTCCAAGGGTGACTGCATCATCGACGGCGGCAACTCCAACTACCGCGATTCCATCACCAGGGGAGAGATGCTCGCAAAGCACGGCATACTCTTCCTGGACTGCGGTACCAGTGGCGGCATCTGGGGACTGGCCAATGGCTTCTGCCTGATGATCGGCGGACCGGAAGAAGGCTTCCAGAGCATGGAGCCAATCTTTCAGACACTCGCCCCGGCAGACGGCTACGCCCACTTCGGCCCGAGCGGAGCCGGCCATTACGTGAAGATGGTCCACAACGGCATTGAGTACGGACTCATGCAGGCCTACGCGGAGGGTTTCGAGCTACTCAACGCCTCCGAATACGACCTCGACCTTCAGCGCATCGCCGCCCTCTGGAACAAGGGCAGCGTCGTCCGCTCCTGGCTGCTGGAGCTCGCGGAATCAGCGCTCGAAAAGGACCCGGATCTCTCGAAGATTGCCGGCTACGTTGAGGACTCCGGCGAAGGACGCTGGGCGATCCAGGAAGCGATGGACCGCGATGTGCCAGCGGTAGTCCTGGCGTATTCCTTGTTCGCGCGCTTCCGCTCGCGCCAGCAGGAGTCCTTTGGCGCGAAGCTCCTCGCCGCTCTCAGGCAAGAGTTTGGCGGACACGCCGTCCGCCCACCCGACTCCCCAAAATGACGAGTACCCTGACGCTGCCCACCCCCACAACGAACGAACGGGCGATTGATCCGTGCTGCATGATCATCTTCGGCGCTTCGGGTGACCTCACACACCGCATGCTTCTCCCCGCGTTGTACGACCTGGCGCTGGACCGCCGCCTCCCGCCCCGCTTCGCGGTCGTCGGTTTTGCCCGCACCAATTGGTCGGAAGAGGAGTTCCGCGAAGAAGCGAAGAAGGCAGTGCAGAGTTATGCCCGTCGCCCGCTCGACCCAAAAGTCTGGGAGAGCTTCCGGCAGTCGCTCTTTTACGTGTCCGGTGAATACGACAATCCGGACGCGCACGACCGTCTAAACGAGGCGCTTGACCGGCTGCAGCGAGAACGCGGGACAGAAGGCAACCACATCTTCTACCTGGCCACGCCGCCCACCACCTTCCCCCTCGTCGTCCAGCAGTTGGAACGCGGGCCTTTCGGGCGTTCCCAGGCGACAGGCGAGAACTGGTCGCGCGTCATCGTCGAGAAGCCTTTCGGCCAGAACCTCAAGACCGCCCGCGAGCTGAACCATCTCATGCACGCTGCGTTTCGCGAGGACGACGTCTACCGCATCGATCACTACCTCGGCAAGGAGACAGTCCAGAACATACTTGTGTTTCGGTTTGCCAATGGCATCCTGGAGCCGCTCTGGAACCGCCGCTACGTCGATCACGTGCAAATCACCGTTGCTGAAAGTATCGGCATCGCCAACCGCGGCAGTTACTACGATCATGCCGGTGCGCTCCGGGACATCGTCCAGAACCACATGCTGCAGCTACTTTCGCTGATAGCAATGGAACCGCCCACGAACTACGATGGCCGCTCCGTGCGCAACGAGAAGGTGAAGGTGCTGCAGGCGATCCGTCGCATCGAAGCGCGCGATGTGCGCACCACAACAGCGCGCGGCCAGTATGGCCATGGCTGGATAGCCGGGGAAGAAGTGTCCGGCTATCGCCAGGAACCTGAGGTCTCGGAACGCTCTTCCACGGAAACGTACGTCGCTCTCCGGACTTATGTGGACAACTGGCGCTGGGCGGACGTCCCAGTCTATCTCCGCACGGGCAAGCGCCTGGCCAAGCGCACCACCGAGATCGCCGTCATCTTCAAGAGTGCCCCACACCTCCTCTTCAAGGACGTCATCGAGATGCCCAGTCTTGACCCAAACGTGCTTTCGATCCGCATCCAGCCCAACGAAGGCATCAGCCTTAAGTTCCTCACGAAGGTTCCGGGAGGCAGGCTTCGTGTGCGCCCCGCCAACATGGACTTCCTCTACGGAGCTTCATTCCTGATCCAGGCACCCTCCGCCTACGAGACGCTGCTCCTCGACGCCATGCGCGGTGACGCCACGCTGTTCACCCGTGCCGACGAAGTCGAAGCCGCCTGGGAAATTATCGATCCGATCCTGAACTCCTGGCGTGGTATGCCACCGCCAAAATTTGCCAACTACGAGGCGGGCACCTGGGGACCTCCCGAAGGCGACGAGCTCATCGAAAGGGACGGGCGGCAGTGGCGGAGACTGTAAGCAGCCTCGAAGACCTCGCGCTCACCTGGACCGGGCGCGCGGTTGATATATCTCGAATCGAGGCAGAGCTCGGCAAGCTGCGTTACATGATGGTCGGAGATCGTTCCCCCGGCGATGGCTTCGCGCTGCGCACGAGCCTGATGAACATGGTCGTCTACTCTGAGCGTCAGGAAGATACCGACATGGCCGCTCGCGTTATCGAGGACCTTGCGAGCTATCACCCATCGCGAGCAATGATCGTTCAGGCAAGACCGGAACCCGAGGAGTCTCGTGTCGATGCTGAACTCGCCGCGCATTGTCATATCTCTCGTTCCCTCGAGCAGTCCGTCTGCTGCGAGGAGATCTTGCTGAAGGTGGCGGGTCCGGCAGCGACGCACCTTCACAGTGTCATCGTCCCTCTGCTCGTCCCGGATCTTCCCGTCTACCTCTGGTGGACAGACCAGCTGCCCACAAACACGCACCTGATTACTGAGCTCCTGGCCGTCGCCGACCACCTCATCGTTGACTCGAGCCGCTTCGAAGACCAGCTCGAAGACCTCGTCCGCCTCTCCCGCCTGACTGCGCAAGAGACCCGCACCGGCCTCGGTGACCTCACCTGGCGCAGACTCGACCCCTGGCGGGAGCTCTTTCACCAGCAGGCGAACATTACGGAGATGCGCCATCATTTGCAGTGGATGAGGAGCGTGGAGGTCCGCTATGCGACTGGCGGCGGTCCTCCCAAACCGGCGCAGGCGTTCTTGCTCCTTGCCTGGCTGGCGGAGGAACTGGGCTGGAATACCCACACCCTATCAGCACATGGCGCGCAGCGCCTGACCTTCCGTGTCGAGGAAGGACGCCAGATCTCTGCGTATGTACACAGCGTCAAGTACCCCGCCGTCGAACCCGGCAGCATCGTCGGCGTAAAGATCGCCTGCCAAAGCGAGACCGCTTCCGCCCTGATCAATGTCAGTCGCACAGGGGACCCGCTTCACGTTACGGTGCGAACGGAACATCGAGGCGGTGTGATGGAAGACCAGGTCCGCCTCGACCCGCTCGAGTTGCCGGTGATGATGATGGCTGAACTGGACGCCCCACTCCGGGACAACTCTTATCGAGACGTCCTGCGAACCGCGGTGCCCATCATCATGGCTATCAGAGCCTGATCTCGATCACGAGGTCTGACTATCTGCTGCAGCGTCAGTGACTACCTCGCTCGTTGGTTGCTCACGGCAGAGGTCAAGGTAAAGTTCACGGTAGGCCGAGACCATTCTCGTCATCGAATGGCGTTCAACGAACATCTCCCTACCGCGGCGGCGCATCCTCTCTACGGCCTCCGGGTGACGCATCAGTTCGAGAATCGCGTGTGCGAGGATCAGTGGATTGCCGGGCGGGACCAGGAGCCCGGCTTCACCCATTGGAAAGAGGTCGGCATGCTGTCCCCGGTCCAGCGCAACCAGTGGCCGCCCAAGCCCCATGGCCTGGATCGCGAATCTCGAGGCGCCCTCGGCAACAACCGCCACGTCCATGGCTCCGGCGTATTGCGCCGGGTTCGGTTGAGCGCCCGCGAAGATGACGCTTCCGTTCAACCCGAGGACCGCCGCACGCCTCTGCAGATCCGCATGCATCGCAGCGAGGCCGGTCATCATGAACTTCGTTCCCGGGACTTCCGCTCGCACGATCGAAGCTGCCTGCAGAAAGCATCCGTCGTCGCTTCCACCTGCCTGAATACCGATAAGCCAGCTCTCATCCAGCACGCCATGGCGCTGTCTAACCTCTTGCCTTTCGTGAAGGCTTGTCTCTACGTGTCTGTCCGGCAATGCTTCCCAGATCACGTTGATCCGCGACGACCTTACGCCCTCAACTATTAGACGGCGTGCCGCTTGCTCACTCCGGACGACAACCGCCGTCGCCGACCGCAGCGATCTCCTTGTCATCCAACCGATCTGGCAGGACAGCGGCCCTTCCATGATCACGGCGGGAGTCCGGGCGATCTTTGCGGCAATTGCGCCGAACACTTCCGTGGCGGGCATGCAGTGCAAGACAGACGCCTGCTCCTTGCGCAACAGCGCTGCCAGCTTGAAGACAACCCGCGGATCCCAGCGGCGAGCGCTCAAGCCGCGGACACCGGCATCCGCTGCGTCCTCCGTTGTCAAAGCGACCGGCAACACTCTTAACGCCTGGCCCTGGATGTCGGCAGCCATCTCAGACGACTGCCGGGCAGCTTCGAGGCGATCATGCAGGACGAGAACACTCGGACGCTTGTCTTGGCCCCCGCGCGCGGTCTGACTCATCATGCTGCCAGACTATGTCGCGGAGGTTGGTGCCGCGTTTGAGCACCAGGCACCTCGAATGCCAACACGAATCCTTCAGTATCCCTGCACTTATGTAATGTAAAGCTCCCGTAAAGGTTGAACGATGCGAAGACCAGTACCACCAGAATGCGCTAGAGCCCGCTTAGCGCCCCTGGAAGACCGTAGGGGGTGTTCGATGACCGGCGATACCGGCGTCTTGATCATCGATAGCCATCGCAGCGAGTTGCGCAGGCTGTCTGTAGCGCTGCGCCGAACCGGATTCGAACCTACGGAAGCCCATGCTTATGCTCATGGTCTGAGCGTCTTCCTCAATTCGCGTCCGTATGCCGTGGTCATAGACGTCGATGACGCCGGTTCAGACGGGTGGCGAACCATCTCTCGGATCCGCCGCCTTTCGGACATCCCGGTTCTTGTGATCACCTCGGAAGCTACGAATGACAACATATCCAAGGCGTTCGAACTTGATGTGGACGGTTTCCTGACACGGCCGTTCGATCCCGAGGAAATTGCCGGGCGAATCCGGGCTATCCAGAACCGTGGAGAGGATGACCGCAAGCAGTGGATCTATGAGCGTGACGGTCTGAGGGTCGACTTCCGAAGTTGCGAAGTCTTTGTTGACGGCCGTCCGGTGGCTCTAACCGGAACGGAGTTTCGGCTCCTGACTTACTTAATCGAGAGGCGCGGTTGGGTCGTTTCCCACGACCAGATCTTGAGTCATGTCTGGGGCAGCGACTACCTCGGCGAAAAAGACCAGGTCAAACTGTACATCTGGTATCTTCGCCGCAAGATCGAAGCGGACCCGAAGCAGCCGCGCACTATCCTCACCCGCCGGGGGCTCGGCTACACCTTCGTCGCCTAGCTAGCCGACGACGACTACCTCGCCACTCTTTACGACCAGTCGCACCCTCGCGGCGTCTGCCAGAGTCTCCGGGTCGGCCAGCGGATCGCGGTCGAATATCGTCAGGTCCGCCAGCTTGCCTTCCTCCACTGTCCCGATCTGATCCGCCATCCCGAACAGCTCCGCGTTCGTTTTCGTAGCCGAGACGATCGCCTCCATCGGGGACAGGATGCGAGCCTTAATCACCAGTTCGCGCGCTTTCAACGCCATCGCCGGACCGAGCAGGTCGGACCCGGAGCCGATCCTGACGCCGGCCGCTTTAGCGATTCGAACCGCCTCCTCGCCCGCCTTCCACACCTGGTTCAGCTTCTGCAGTTGATAACTGCTAAACCCTAACCCAGCGCCGCCCTCAGCAAGTACGTCGTAAGTGATCAGAGTGGGCACCAGGAAGGCACCTGCCTTCGCCATCATGGCTGCCGTCTCTTCATCCAGCAGGTTCCCGTGCTCGACCGAGCGCACTCCAGCCTCCAGGCACTGCGCGATGCTCTTCGGATGATAGGCGTGCGCAAGCACATACGTCCCCCGGGTTGTCGCCTCATCGACTGCTGCCCGCAACTCATCGAGCGTGAACTGCGTCGCATCGATCGGGTCCGTCGGCGAGGCCACACCTCCCGATGCCATCACCTTAATCTGCGTCGCTCCGCGCCGCAGTTCTTCTCGCACCGCGCGCCTGACGTTATCAGCCCCATCTGCCAGGACATACCCGGCGAACAGCCCCGGGATGGGTTGTACCGGATCAGCCTGCTGGTAGGACGCGCGCCAGTCCCCGTGGCCGCCCGTTTGCGATATGAACGCACCGCCCGGCAGCAGCCGCGGCCCACGCACGATGCCCTTCTCCACGACCCGCGCCCACGCCGGGTCCAGCGCTCCAGCATCGCGCACCGTTGTGAAACCCTGGTCCAGCGCCTGCCCGAGGAATGACGTTACGCGCGCCGCCCACTCCGCCCACGGCTGCGTCGGCGCGCCGTTGGCTTCAGTTAGCGCCAGATGCACGTGCGCATCCGTGAACCCGGGCAGCAGGAAGCATCCCTCCAGGTCGATAACCTTCGCATCACCCCTGGCAGAGGTCTTGGCCGCTGCACCAACGTCAACGATTCGACCGTCCTTCACTTCCACCGCCGTCCCCGGCCGCGGGTCAGCACCGGTCCCATCGATGAGCGTTGCGTTGTGCAAGATCAGATGACCCATAGCAGCGCCGAGACTAGCACACCGGCTGACCGCTAACCACAAGTCGCCAACATCCAGCCCTTCATTACCCGTTGTGCCTCACAGGTCGACGCGTTATAGTCTCGTGCGGCACACACCCGGGAGATCCGCGCCTCAGGCCCATCGCGGCCGTGACACGCCTCCCGACGCCCCCTTGAACTGATTCGCTTACCGACGACGTAGGAGGCCCCCTGAACGCGAGGCTTGGCCCCGAAGCCCTCGCTGGTTTGATGCTCGGCGGCGCTGTCAGTACCTTTGTTGCTGACTGGCATCCGCCCTATCGCCGTCGGCCCGGCTCGCCACCGCAAACGCGAGTCGCGCAGGCCGGCGTCCTCCCCTATGTTCCTGCTATCGATGGCCTCCGCGCCCTCGCGGTCGCCGCTGTACTCGTCTACCACGCAAACATCGGTATCCTTCCCGGTGGGTTCCTCGGCGTCGAGGTCTTCTTCGTGATTAGCGGCTACTTGATCACCTCTCTTCTCCTCGCCGACCGGGCTCGGGAGGGCCGAGTGGGTCTGCTCGGCTTCTGGCAACGCCGCGCACGACGTCTCCTGCCTGCCGTGTTCGTGCTGATCATCGCCGCCCTGGTCTACTCCGTCGTCTTTCTTCCCGGCGAAGTCCACTCTCTTCGGGGCGATGCCCTTGCGGGTTTCGGTTACGTCAGCAACTGGTACCTCATCTTCGACCAGCAGTCCTACTTCGAGTCGCTTGGCAGGCCTTCATTGTTGCGCCACCTATGGTCTCTCGCGGTGGAGGAGCAGTTCTATCTCATCTGGCCAGTTGTGTTCGCGCTTGTCCTCGACCGCCTCCGGCGAAAGTACGCACTCGCCGTCATCCTCGCAGCCGCATTCGCGTCCGCCGGCCTCATGGCGTACCTCTACAACCCAGACACCGATCCCTCTCGCATCTACTATGGCACGGACACGCGAGCCACCGGCCTTCTCATCGGTGCGGCGCTTGCATTCGCGTGGCAGATTGGCCGCCTGCCCGAGCGTCTGCCGCGCCTCACGCGCCACCTCGCCGAGTTCACGGGGGTCTGCGCGCTCGCGGGTCTCGTCCTGATCAGCGCTATTGCTTCGGAGCAGTCCGCGTTCTTGTATCGCGGCGGTTTCGCGCTCGTTGCGCTTCTCACAGCCCTCCTCGTCGCCGCCTGCGTTCACCCCAACACGCGCCTGCTCAGTGGCCTGCTGAGCCATCAGCCGCTCACCTGGATCGGCACACGTTCATACAGCATCTACCTCTGGCACTGGCCGGTGTTCATGCTTACGCGCCCTGGCCTTGACGTCTCGTTTGATGGTGGGGAACTCTTCGCCCTCCGACTCGCACTCACCGCTCTGCTCGCGGAGGCGTCATATCGCCTCGTGGAGACACCGGTGCGCACCGGAATAGTCGGCCGTGCCTGGCAGTCCATCCGGTCAGCCCGGTGGCCGAATCTCGGCGCGGCACTCCGGCCGCTGTCCGCTACTTCTGCGGCCACAGGCGGCGTGATCTTCCTCGGCATCACAGTTGCCGCCGCAACGCCACCAGCGCCACCTTCCTACCTCGCGTTGCCTGCCGTCAACATCGTCTCCTGGTCACAACCGGTGAGTGCGGCATCGGCAACCCGTCACGAGAACGCCGTCACCCCAACCCAGGCAGCGCCGGCCTACCTGCTTCATGATTCTTCCGCAGAAGTGCTTCCCTCTTCCGGTACACCAGTCCTGCCGCCGGCCACCGTGGATCATCCGCCCCTTCGCGTGTTAGCCATCGGCGACTCCGTCATGCTCGGCGCCGCTGGCGCTCTCGCCGAAGCCATCCCTAGCGCCGAGATCGATGCCTCCGTTTCGCGGCAGGTTTCGGAGGGTATCGCTGCACTCGAGGCACGTGCCGCTGCGGGCACCCTCGGCGATGTCGTCGTCATTCATCTCGGCACCAACGGCTCATTCACCACGGGCCAGTTCGACCACGTCATGGCCACACTGCAGACGGTGGAGCGGGTGGTCTTCTTGAACCTCAAAGTCCCGCGCGACTGGGAAGGCCCCGATAACGCCATTCTTTCCGAAAGCGTTTCTCGTTATCCCAACGCCGTGCTGATTGACTGGCATGCCTTCGCCTCAGATCACCCGGAATACTTCTATGACGACGAGATCCACCTCAATCCCGAAGGGGCAACTCGATACGCATCACTGATCGCACAGGCGGTGCAGTAGGTCCAGCGCCAGCTGCTGTCCAGTAATCACCAAACTCTCACCGCGAACCACGAGCCGCCGGGCCACTCGCCTGGGAACCTTCTGGCACGCTGATCCGTCCTCATGGGGTACACCACTCAGGAGGGTCAGATGCGAACAATACTCGTCGCAGCTCTCGTACTCACAGCGTCTCTCGTCGTACCGTTTGCCGCCGGCGCACGTTCCGCCGATGCCTGCGCCGGCCTCATCGGCTCTAACGGTGCAGTCAACCTCGGCCGAACGACCACACTCGCCGCCTACCACGATGGCGTCGAGCACTACGTCACAGCTTTCGAGTTCCAGGGTGGCGGCGGCGAGTTCGGCACCCTCATCCCACTCCCCGATGTTCCATCCAACGTGGAGCGCGGCGGCGACTGGACGCTCCAGCGCTTACAACTCGAAACTGCGCCGCCCGACGCCTTCGCTGCCGCTGAGGATTCGGCCGGTGCCCAGCTAAGGGGCGCCGACGTCCTCTTCGAAGTACGCATCGACGCCCTCGATATCACCGTCCTTAAGGGTGGCGGCCCTGACGTGGCTACCTGGGCGCAGGAGCACGGCTTCCGGCTCTCTCCCGACGCACCTGAGGTGCTGGACTTCTACGCCCAGCGCAGTCCCATCTTCCTCGCCGCTGTTTTCGATGGTGAAGCCGCCGCCGGCCGTGGTCAGCAGATCGGTGACGGCACACCAGTGCACCTCACAATCCCCACCGACGATCCCTGGGTGCCGCTGCGCATCCTCGGCCTCGGCAAGCAGTCGGAGGACTTCGTCCAGGCGGATGTCTTCCTGCTGACCGACAAGCAGCCGACCATCCTGCCGGCTCCTGACAACGATTTCTCGGGCGGCGTCATTCGCGAACCGATCGGTCTCTTCCTCACCCACGATGCCCCCGCCACGGACCTCCTCCTCGACGACCTCCGCTCCGACGCGGGCATGGGCTGGATCCCCGAGGACGCCTGGCTGACGAAGCTACAAATCGACGCTTCGGCCGGCCAGCTCAGCTACGACCTGGCGATCGATCCTACCGGTACCGGAGAACCATCCCGCGTGGACGCAGGTCTCGACATCATCGCGTCAATCGATATCCCAACCGTACCTGATGACAGCGGCACGTCCTTGACGTGGCCCTGGCTCGCCGCGGCCGCGGCGCTGGCCGCCGGTTTCGTCGGTCTGCGGCGTCTTGCCCCGGCAAGGGACCGGTAACTTTGCGACGAACTCTCGTGGCGCTGCTGGTGATCGCCGTCGCCTCGCTCTTCGTGAGCGGGTGCGGCGGCGACGCCCAGGCGACCGAGCTGACGGTTGGCATCCACTACTCGCAGTTCACGCGGGAGGCTCTCGCGGTAACGGCAGGGGAGCCGATAACCATCACGATCCAGAACGAAGACCCGATCGAGCACGAGTGGATCATCGGCACCGAGGATGTCCACGAGCGGCATCGCCTCGGCACCGAGCCGTTTCACGACGCTTTCCCCAGCGAGGTTACGGTTCCCGCGTTCACAACCAGGGTTACGCAGCTGACATTCGATGAGCCCGGCACGTACCAGTACATCTGCCATCTGCCTGGTCACGAGGCTTACGGCATGACCGGGACGCTCACCGTACTGGCTGCTGAGTGACGGCCGGCCTGCTCGCAGCCTTCCTCCGCCGCTCCACCTCAGCTACGAGCGCCTCGTTCATCGCGATCACGGCCTTGTGGGTGGCCCGGAGGACCCCGCCGAGTAGCGGCGGCAGTAGACCGCTAAACTCCTCGCTGTGAATGAAGGTCGCACCGGTAGCGGACGGCTGGACCTCGAACCGGTGCAGGCCGTCGAAGAGCCCTCCCGGGCCGAGCTTTCCCTTCCAGCCGAAACGGCGGCCGGGATCGTACTCCACGACTGTCGGCTTGAACGACATCTGACGTCCCGGCTTGAGCGCAATCGTGTTCCGTAGCTTGGCCCCCACCTTCGCTTCGCCCTTGAGCGAGACGATCATTGGGTTCCACTCCGGATAGGAATCGAAGTCCATGAGGACCGCCCACACCTCTTTCGGCGAGGCATCCGTATCGATTCGGGTCTCTAGTCGCTTCATGCCAGCACCTCCTGTAGCCAGTCACCTATCGCGTCGATCGCCAGCGTCGGGTCGTCGCACTGGCAGTGTTCCTCACCCCATTCGCCCTTCGGGAGGACGAGCAGGTCGCGCCGGCCGGCCGAGGTCGCCATCTCGTAGGTCCGCTGTGCCTGCGCCACCGGCACCTGGCGGTCAGACTCGCCGTGCACGACCAGCAGCGGGCAGGTCATGCGGCCGATGACGGGGTCGAGGTGGAACTTCGGCGCGATCTCGATGATGCGCTCCATCGGCATCCCGAACACCCACGGCGCCTGGAATGGCGGCGCGGAGTGCGCATGCGTCACTGTGAGGTTTGTCGCCACTCCGACGAGGTCGTGGAAGGCGCCCCAGGCCACGCAAGCGGCGAAGCGATGGTCGACCGATGCCGCTCTCGGAGCGTAGTAGCCACCCATGCTAATCCCACCGATCGCGATGCGGTTCGCGTCGATGTCAGGTCGGGTTGCGAGGAAGTCGTAGCACGCGCCCGCGGGCACTTCGGTGTCGAAGCGCGTTGGTAGTTCTTTCAGGCGGAGCGCTGCGCCTGACCCGGGCTGGTCACAGAGCAGCACCGAGATGCCCCGCTTCGCGAGTTCTCCGGCGCCCATCAGGTAGAGCACTTCCTTCGTGACGTCGTAGCCGTTGAAGAGGACAAAGGCCGGGCGCGGCCCATCTCCCTCCCCTGCGATGAAGATGGCGGGCAAGTCGCCATCTCCATAGGGCACGTCAACGCATTCGAGGTTCTCGCCTGCTGTTGCAGTCCGGAAGTCGTCGAGCGCCTTCTGGTACGACTCCAGCTTCAGCGGCGAGAGGTTCGTCATCATGCGCTCCGCCATCAGGTGGTAGGCCGCGGCGCGCCGCCGCTTCCGGGCAGCAGACCGCTTGTGGCAGCCCGCCTCGTCCTTTGCACCCAGGGCGTCCAGGCGGTCCGCCACCGCGGTCCACGAGTCGAACCAGGCCTGCTGCGAGGCGTCGTCAGTCGCCTTAGCTGCGAGGGAACGCAACGGCCGGCAGGCGCTATCGATCTCGCTCATCTCGCCGCCCATCGCTATGGCGAGGGAGACGGCGAGCGACCAGTTGTAGTTGTCGCTGAAGTATTCGAACATGGCTTCTCCTTCTCCGGTGGGCTGGGCGAAGTTCGTTCCTCAGATTCGGGTTTTTATTGCACCGGAAGTTGTGTTAGCATAAGCCAGGCAGATAGCAAATGCAACCCCTGTTGCGTTACAATCGCTGAAAACCACGAAAAGTGCCAAACAAGCCTGGAGAGCGATCGAATGAGTATTCGGGAAGCAACAGCGGAAGAGAATACAGTCACGAGGCGGCCCGGAGGGCGAACGGCGCGCGTCCGGCGCCGCGTATTCGATGCAACACTGGAGTTGCTGGCGGCAAGGGGCTACCAGGCGCTGTCGATCGAGGAGATCGCTGATGCGGCGGGGGTCAACAAGACGACTATCTACCGCAACTGGCCGAACAAGGCGAAGCTAATCCAGGCTGCCGCCCTCGACCGCTCCTCGATCGCGATTCGGGTCAGACCCAGCGGCGACCTCGAAAGAGACCTCGCGGAGATGCTGCAATCAGTGGCTCACTACATCACATCGCCGGTAGGCCACGCACTCATCGTCTCTGCGATCAACGGATCTGGCCACACGGCGGCGCGCCAGGACTTCACCGAGTTCTGGGCGATCCGCTTCGCGGCGACGCGGGCGATCATCGACAGGGACCTTGGCCCCATCGACGCGGGCATCGCGGACGAGGCGATCGAGCAGATGATCGGGCCGCTGTACCTCCGGGTGTTCATCACCGGCACAGAGATCGACCGCGACTTCATCGAACGGCTGGCCGCGACCGGGGCGCGCCTCCTAGCTGACGCTACGGCCGGAAGACGCTGAGCGCGGCGGCGACCGGCACCAGCAACGTGGCGATGCCGGCGAAGAAGAGCGGCACGTTGTCCGCCATCGCCTGGTCGAGTTCGGGGGTGGTCGCGCCCTTGCGGCGGGCCTGTAGCGCGGCGATGCGGGCGCGGCGGAGGCCCATGCCGACAAAGGGCAGGCAGACCAGCAGCGTCACGATGTAGATGACCTCGACGCCCACCAGCCAGGCAGTGGTGAACATGTTGTACTCAAGCTGCTGCGACCAGAGGAAGAGGCCCGTCGCGGCTACAGCGATCGAGCCGGGCACCAGGAGCATTCCCTGGTAGTGCGACGCCTCTTCGAACGACTCGCTCTTCGCGGGTATGGCTTCCGCCTGCCAGCCACGGATGAGGGCGACCTGCACGGTCGTCAGGCCGGCGACGTACCAGAAGCAGGCGAGCACGTGGGCGAGGAGGAACGCTTCGTCTGCGGTGGACAACTTCGGGCTATCGGGCGCGGGCCGGTCGGCGCCGGACCGCTGCGTGTGGTTCCGAGACGGCGGCGGGAGCTCGCTTCATCTGCTGGCCCCGCAGGGACGCTCCCATGAAGCCGACGAACAGCGGGTGTGGCCGGTTCGGGCGGGATCGCAGCTCCGGGTGGAACTGAGAGCCGACCATCCAGGCGTGGTCGCGGATTTCGAGGATCTCCACGAGTGAGCCGTCCGGGGAGAGGCCGCTCGCGACGAGGCCGGCCTGCTCGAATTGTTCGCGGTACTCGTTGTTGAACTCGTAGCGGTGGCGGTGCCGCTCCTGCACCTCGTCGACACCGTACGCCTCATATGTCATCGTGCCGGGTACGAGGCGGCAGGGGAAGTTGCCGAGCCGCATGGTGCCGCCCTTGTCGACGATGCGCCGCTGCTCGTCCAGGAGAGTGATCACGGGATAGGCCGTCTCGGGGTCCAGCTCCGAAGAATGGGCGTCCTGAGTGTCGAAGTAGGCGCGGGCGAATTCGACTGTCATCACGTGCAGCCCGAAACAGAGTCCGAGATACGGGACGTTGTTCAGGCGGCAGTAGCGGGCGGCCTGCACTTTGCCCTCGAAGCCGCGTTCGCCGAAGCCGCCGGGGACGACGACGCCGTCCATCGGGGCCAGGACCTGGGCGACGTTCTCCTCGGTGACGTTGCTCGATTGTATCCAGTGGATGTTCACGGACGACTGGTGGGCGACGCCGGCGTGGATCAGCGATTCCTTCACGCTCAAGTAGGCGTCCGGCAGCTCTACGTACTTGCCGACGACGGCGATGTCGAGCTGGTGGATCGGGTGCTGGAGGCGCTCCACCCACTCTCGCCAGTCGCTGAGGTCGCGGGAGGTGGGCTCGATGTTCATCTTCTCGCAAATCAGCTCGCCGAGGCCGGCCTCTTCGAGCACGAGCGGCACCTGGTAGATGCTGGGCATCGTGAGCAGAGGGATGACGGCGCGCGGCTCGACGTCGCAGAAGAGGGATATCTTGTCTCGGAGGTCAGGGCTGATCGGCATGTCGGCCCGGCAGGCGATGACGTCCGGCTGGATGCCGAGGGACCGCAGCTCGCGGACGGAGTGCTGGGTCGGCTTGGTCTTGAGTTCGCCAGTGGTCGAGATGTGGGGGAGCAGCGTCACGTGGATGGCGAGGGTGTCGTGGCGGTGCTCCTCGTTGCGCATCTGGCGGATGGCCTCGAGGAAGGGCTGGCCCTCGATGTCACCGACGGTCCCGCCAACCTCCACGATCACGACTTCAGCGCCGTGCTCGCGGCCGATGCCGCGGATACGTTCCTTGATCTCGTTAGTGACGTGGGGGATGGGCTGGATGGTGCGACCGAGGTAGTCGCCGCGGCGTTCACGGGCGATCACGGCCTGGTATATCTGGCCGGTGGAGACGCTGGAGCCACGGGAGAGGTCTTGATCGATGAAACGCTCGTAGTGGCCGAGGTCGAGGTCAGTCTCGGCGCCGTCGGTGGTAACGAAGACCTCGCCGTGCTGGTAGGGGGACATGGTGCCGGGATCGACGTTGAGGTAGGGGTCGAGCTTCTGGATGACGACGGAGACGTCGCGGGACTTGAGGAGGCGGCCGATGGCGGCGGTGGTGATGCCCTTGCCGACGCTGCTAACGACACCACCCGTGACGAATATGTACTTTGTTCCCACTTAACCCCTTTCGTTAGGGGGTCATACCCTCGGCCCAAGGGGAATAATACTAAGGTTGGTCATCAGATTTCAAGCGGTGGCCGTCGCCCCTGCGTCTTGATTGCCTGGGTCTTTGTGGATGGTCACTTGATTGTTGATTTATGGCTTCACGGAGGCTGGATTCGGCGGCGCGGAGGAAGCGGAGCAAATCTTGATTGTTTCGCAGTTGATTGTTTTCGGGGGTGAGGACGATCTGGCCGGCGCGCTGGAAGAGTTCGGCGAGTAGCTGGGCGGCGGCGGACTCGGTCTTGCGCTGCTGCTTGCGGCGTCGCTCGGCGAGGCGGACGAGGGCCTCGGCGACTTCGGGGACGGCAGCGAGGGTGGCGAGCACCTTCTTGTTATATGCGGAGGTGTTGCCGTGCTTGAGTGCGTTGAGGTTGCCGCGCGGGGCGCCTGCGCCGGGGCGGCGGCCGCCGTGGGCCCTCACGCCCGACCCCTCTCCCGTTCCCGGCAGCTTCCCCCCGCTGCGGGAGAGGGGAGATTTTTCGTCGCGGAGACGTGGGCCATAGGGAATGGGTTCGAAGTGGTCCCTTCGACTGTCCGCCGCGGGCGGACGCCCAGGACAGGCCTTGCCGCAGGACATGGGGCAGGCCTAGTTTTCGCTGTTGTTGAGCGCTAGCTCTCGCTCAAGCGCTCGCTCTAGAACGGCAATGGTTTCCAGCCATTCATCGGCTCGTTGGCCCGCCCCTGCCGCGCGCATCCCCTCGGCGTTCGCGCGCATTTCGGCGATGTTTGCTCGGATGTCGGACACGAGCCATTCAAAGAACCTATAGCGCTTCTCCGGGTCCATCCGCCACCTCCTCTCTCGGTGGTTAGAGGTTAGTGGTTGGTGGGTTGGAGGTGTAAGGGGGAAATGGCAGTGGGTTGTTCGCGCAGCTGTTAGTCGCTGTTTGAGAGGCCGCTGGGCGACCGCCAGTCGCCCCTACAGCTAGCGGTGCTTGCCTTTAGTTTTCGCTGAATTTGGGAGCGAAGGGGTGGAGGAGGTCGAAGAAGATCTCCTCGACGAACTCGGCCATGGACTCGGCGCGCTCGACGGCAGCGTGGTCGCCGCGGATGCGGGCGTACATGGCGTACTGGCGTATGTCGGTGAGTAGCTCCGGGACTTCTTGTCGTAGCGCAGTCATGTCTTCTTCGTATTGCTGCCGGTTCATCCGCCACCTCCCTCTCTTGGTGCTTAGAGGTTAGTGGTTGGTGGGTTAGAGGTGTAAGGGGGAAATGGCAGTGGGTTGTTCGCGCAGCTGTTGGTCGCTGTTTGAGAGGCCGTTGGGCGACCCAGTCGCCCTACAGCTAACGCCAGTCGACGCCGCCGAAGCTGCCGACGCAGGCGCTGGAGGGGGCTTGCGCGGGGTTTTCCAGGAAGGCGCGGGTCATGTCGGCAGCGCAGCCGTCGCTGAAGGCGGCGCCGTGGCCGATGGCTGGGAATTCGAAGAAGTAGCGGTTCTTTAGCGTTTCGGCGGCGAGACTGCCCCAGCCGGGCGGGGTGACGGGGTCGAACTGACCGGCGAGGATGAGCGTGGGGATCTCGCTGACGACGGCCTCGTTGGCTGCGGGTGCGGCCTCGGGGGCATCCCACTCATCGCAGACGGCGAAGGCGGACCTGGCGGCGTACTCGCCATACTCAGGCATGCGTGGGTGCGCCTCCGCGGCGGAGATGACGGCCTCGTGGTCGGAGAATGGCGCTTCTTCTCCGCACTGGACGGAGAGGTACATGCCGTAGCTGATGCCTTGGAGCGTATCGAAGTAGACGTCGGCGAAGGCATTGAGCAGCGTGTATTCGTGATTCCGGGTGTCGAAGATCATGCGGGGCATCACCGGAATGAGTTCTGCGGAGTACATCGACGAAAAGACGAAGCTAGCGAACCAGATGCCATCGATGGTGGCGGCGCCGCGCGAGCGGCCTTCGAGCGCACCAAGCGAGACCTGGACGGGCACCTCGTTCAGTCGGTCGACGGTCTCATAGAACGCCGCTTCGAGCTCGGGGTACCCGGCGTTGCAGCCAGAGTCGTCTGCGCAGGCGGAGAACAACTCTCCGAGTGCGCGATCGAAGCCGGCCTGGTGCTCGGCGTAGAGGTCGACACGCAGGGGGTAGGTGGAGTCGAGGATGACGCTGCGGACGCCGGCCGGGAAGTCCCGCATGACCTGCAGAGCGAGCTTCGTGCCGTAGGAGACGCCGAAGAGGTTCCACTGCTCGTAGCCGAGGGCGATGCGGAGGTCGTTGACGTCGGCGGCGTTTTCGGCGGAGGTGGCGAAGTAAGGGTCGATGCCCTCTCCCTGCAGGCGCTCTCGGCAGTCGCGGGCGGATTCCGCATCAGCGGCGACACGCTGGTCGACGGTGACCTGGCGAAGGAGCAGTTCGTAGTTGACCTCGGTGAGTTCCGGGCAGTCGAGGGCGGGCTCGGAAAAGCCGACGCCACGCTGGTCGAAGACGATGAGGTCGCGGTCCTCCGCGATGGGCTGGACGACGTTGTAGAGAAAGGCGACGCCTTCAAGAGTGTTCCCGCCGGGACCACCGTCAAGGTAAACAAGCGGGTCAGGGAGTGGATTGTCGCTGTCAGAGCGGAAGACTGCGACAGCGATTTTGACGCGGCCGCGGTCGGGCTCGGCGCGGGTGAGCGGGACGGTCAGGTAGCCGCACTCCGCCTCCACGCCAAAGGGTTGCTCGAAGGGGCAGTCGGCGCCTGCGTAGCCAAGCGGGGCGAGCGTGCCGGCAGGGGACGCGGTGCCGGTTACGGTGTCAACCACGGCCGGTGTATCAGAGTCGTCTCCACCGCCGCCGAGGGCGAGTAATCCCACGGCCAGGATGACACCAAGGATGGCGACGCCCGCGACCGCGAGGATGATCCGGTCCGAACGCCCGCCCCTTGCAGCCTTCCACTCAGCTGCCTGGGGTGCGGAAGGCGATGCGTTGGGTGCGGCGAGCGCCTCTTCTTTCGCACGGCAGTCGTCACAGAACTGGGCAACGCCGGGGATGAGTTTTCCGCAGGAGATACAGCGCGTCAGCATCGAAGATCAGGCTATCACGATGGTGCCTGATGTACGGAGACGCGGTGGGCCGGAGCGGGCTAGATCACGTCGCCTGAGTGAGGACGGGGCGGGGCGAGCACCGCTCGCCCCTACATCAGGTCGTTAGTAGACCACCCATTCGAGGCCGCTCATAGCAGATATGCATCCGCTCGGAGGATCCTGCAGTGGGTTATTGATGAAGGCTTCTGCGATCGAGGCGGGGCAATCGTCACTGAAGACGGCGCCGTGGCCGATGGCGGGGATGTCAAAGATGAAGCTGTTCGCCAGGTTACCCGCCACCATATGGCCCCATGCAGGAGGCGTGATCGGGTCGAATTCCCCCGTCAGGAGAAGCGTCGGGATGGCGCTCTGAACGGCTGTATTGGCACTTCCATCCGAAGGCGGCGCCTGCCAGGTGTCGCAGGAAGCGAACAACGACCTTGCGGAGTATTCGCTGTACTGAGCCAGGCGTGGATGGCCTTTCGCGGCGCCGATAATCGCTTCGCGGAGAGCGAACGGCATCTCTTCACCGCACTGCACGGAGTAGTACATCCCAACACTGAAGCCTTCCATGTCCTGGAACCACCCGTCAATAAACACGTCCATCAACCCGTACTCGCCGGCGCGGGTCTCGTAGATCATTAGCGGAAGCAAAGCAACGAGGTCTTCAATGTACATGGCGGAGAAGACGAAGCTACTGAACCAAGTCCCGTCGACTTTTGCCGAAATGTCGGTCCGCCCTTGTACATCAACGCCGAACTGAATCGGCGATTGATTCAGCCGGTCAACGGTCTCATAGAAGGCCGCCTCCAGGTCCGGATAGGCAACGCTACAAATCGGATCGGCGGCGCAGGCAGCGAACATCGCGCTCAGCCCGCGGTCGAAGTTCGTCTGGAGCTCGCCGAAGAGGTCGGACTGGAGTGGATAGGTCGAATCCAGGATCACGCTGCGCAGGCCATCTGGATGATCACGCATGATGGTGAGGGCCAGCTTTGTGCCGTACGAAACGCCAAACAGGTTCCACTGCTCGTATCCCAAGGCCAGCCGCAGATCGTTGACGTCCGCCGCATTCTCCGCGCTGGTAGCGAGCGATGGGTCGACACCCGCTTTCGTCAGCCGGTCGCGACAGGTCTTCACAGCTGCCGCATCTTCTACCAGTCGTTGCTCCATCGTAAGAGACTGGACCAGCAGCTCGTAGTTGACCTCGTTGACCTCAGGGCAGTCGAGTGACGGCGTGGACCCTCCGGCGCCACGCTGATCGAAGAGCACAACGTCGCGGTCGGGAGCAACGAGCTTCACTCCCTCATATACGTAAGGCATCCCGTCGAGGGTGTCTCCGCCGGGCCCGCCGTCCAGGTAGATGACTGCATCGGGCTGCCTGTTAGGGCTGGTCGACCGGATCACCGCGACCGGCAGGCGGACCCTCCCACGGTCGGGTTCGGCTCGGCTTTGCGGTACTGTGAGGATCCCGCACTCCGCGGTCTCCCCGGCAGGCATCTCGAATGTACACTTGCTCGCCTCGTATCCGATGGGGGCCAGCGGCCCGGCAGGGGTCGGTGTTGGATTTTCGAAAACGACCGCAGGCGAATCGTCGCCTGCAAGGCCGATGGTCGCCGCGCCGCCGAGTGCGAACAACCACACGACAAGACCGGCCAGTAAGACACCAACCCCTCCAACAACCATGACGTCAGCGGTGCGGCCGGAAGTGGTCGCAGGAGGACCGGCGGTCGGTTGCCGCGCGGGATCCGGCGTCTTCGGTGGCGTTGTGGATGCCTGCTGCGCCTCAGCCTTCGAAGCGGCTGCTGCCTGCCTTTTGGCCTTGCATGCGTCGCATATCTGCGCGACGCCTTCTATTGAGTTCCCGCACGACAGACAACGCGTGTGCATTCGCTACCCTCACCTTTTCGCATCGCCCTGACCTGAACTGAGGCGACCACGTGTAGGTTGACGGAAGGTGAAGGCGATTCGTTACCCGGAATCCGAAGCGAGGGATCGTGATAATTCATGTCTACATCAGCACTGCGGTGGCGTCAGACGCGGTAAACCACGGCTTGACGCTTTCGCGACGCAACCCCGCGCCGCCTCCGACGCGCTGGTGCGGACAGAGGACAGGCAGCTGCAGGTAGGTCGCAGCGTCGCTTTCACCGGGGGATTGTTGATGGCGCCTTCGCAGGCTGACGTGTAGCTAAGCGCTGCACCCTGTAGAATCCGCCTCAGCATGGCGGTCAGCTGGGAGATCTCTACACTTGCCAACGGACTTCGGGTTGTGACGACGCCCGTCCCTACATCGGAGTCGGTGAGCGTCAATCTCTTCGTTGGCGCGGGCTCCCGCGGCGAAGACGAAGGAAACATGGGCGTCGCCCATTTCCTGGAGCACATGGCTTTCAAAGGCACGACGAAGCGCCCGAACGCGATCATCGTTGCGGAGGCTATCGAGGGCGCAGGCGGAGTGCTGAACGCGTACACCTCCAAGGAGCTGACCTGCTACTGGAACCACGTCCCATTCGATGCGATTGAGCAGGCGATGGACGTCCTCTCGGACATGCTGAACAACTCGCTCCTTGACGCGGAGGAGATCACCCGGGAGTCGACTGTTGTCCAGCAGGAGATCAAGCGGACGCAGGACCAGCCTGGTGCCTTCGTCGGTGAGCTGCTGGGGCGGGCGTTTTACGGCGATCACCAAATGGGCTGGTCAATAGCCGGTACGGAGGAATCAGTTGCTGCCCTCACCCGCGAGCATTTTGTCAATTGGATCGACACCTGGTACGGGGCATCGAATATCGTTCTCAGCGTGGCAGGGAACACGACGCACGGGCAGGTTATGACGCTCGCCGAACGCCTCTTCTCGAACGGACGCGCAGCAACCCCGCCAGTGATCCCGCCCCTCGACCGCCAGCCGCCCGCCGAGAGCGTGCTGGGGGACGAGCGAGACATCAGCCAGTCCAACCTCGCACTCGCAATGCCCGCGCTGCGAAGGGACGACCCGGACCGCTATGTGCTGATGATCCTCAACGCGGTGCTGGGCCGCGGGATGAGCTCTCGGCTGTTCAAGGAAGTGCGCGAGCGACGCGGCCTCGCCTATTCGGTCGGTTCGTCGGTGAGCCGGTATTCGGACTGCGGGATGCTTGCGGTGTCCGCCGGGGTTTCGCCGGAGAACGTCAACGAAGCAACGAGCGTGATCCTTGACGAACTGGACAAGCTCAAGGCGGAACCGGTGCCGCCCGAGGAGTTGAAGAAAGCCATCGACTACACCGTTGGCAGCTTCCGTTTGAGCCTGGAGTCGACGATGGCACTCGGACAGCGCGCCGGCGAGAGCTTGCTGACGCTGGGCGAGATCGAACCGGTGGAGAACGTCGTTCAGAAGCTGCGGGCGGTTACAGCCGAAGACATCATGCGAGTTGCGAAACGCGTGATCGACCGCGGGAAGACGGCGATCGCGCTGGTGGGTCCGGAAGTGCCGGAGAAAGAGCTAACGGCGCTACTGGCGGGCGGGCACTAGATGGCGAGAGGCCCTTCCCGCCATGGGAAGGGCCTCACAATCCGCCGCACCCCTCGGTGATAGTCAGATCCGTCCAGAAAGCGCCAGGGCAAGCACCCACGCCCAGAAAACGACCCCGAGCGAGATGTATGCGAAGCGGCGCAGAATACGGTACGTCCAGTGCATCTCGTCCGGCCTTCGTTCTTTCAAAGCGCTACTCATGTTCTTATCGAGGAGGAGGCGGGCACGCACCCCGGGTCACTAAAGACCGTTGGTCACCAGCCCCGCAACTGGTGACATTCGAGAACCGCACCTCCTCCACACCTGAATAACAAGGCCCTAGAAGCACGTATTACGTCGAGCACTGCACGTTTTCCTCTATGGCCAGCGAGGGCGCCCGCCGGTCGCCCCTACCAGACTCACGATGTCCGTGACCTCGATATACTTGGGTTCGCCTGGAAGGAGGCGCCCGATGTCCGAATACAAGAACATCCTCTACCGCAGGGAAGGCCATCTCGCATACGTGACCATTAACCGGCCGGAACGCCGCAACGCCGTCGACCCGGCGACGAGTCACGAACTTAAGGCGGCCTTCGAGGACTTCAAGGCGGACGATAACGCCTGGGTGGCGATACTTACCGGTGCTGGGGAGCAGGCCTTCTCGGCGGGCGCCGACCTGGTGGCGATGTCGAAGGCGCTGTCCGGTGGGGGCGACGGGGTGCCGATGAACGTACCGTTTGGGGGAATCACGCGCGGCTACGAGTGCTGGAAGCCGATCATCGCCGCGATCAACGGCTTCTGCCTGGCCGGAGGGTTGGAGCTGGCGCTTTCGTGCGACATCCGGATCGCGGCTGAGCATGCCGAGTTCGGCCTTCCAGAGCCGAAGCGCGCGATTATCCCCGGCGCAGGGGGCACTCAGCGTCTGCCCCGTGCGGTCCCGCTGGCCTTCGCGATGGAACTGCTGCTGACGGGCGACCGCTTCGACGCTGCAACAGCCTTACGTTTCGGACTGGTTTCGCGCGTGGTACCGGCAGCTGAACTGATGCCTACAGTGGAGGTGATTGCGGGGAAGATCCTAGAAAACGGCCCCCTGGCCGTACGTGCCATCAAGGAGGTCGCCATGCGGGGCCTCGACATGACGCTCGAGGACGGCCTCCGCCTGGAAGCGCAGAAGACTGGCCCGATCTTCAGCACCGAGGACGCGCGGGAAGGGCCGCTGGCCTTCGCACAGAAACGGAAGCCTGTATATAAGGGAAGGTAGCCGGGCTTGTCTAACAGTTTTGAGATTAGGCACAAAATTCCCTCGTTTGGGAAAACCTCGTGGCCCTTTCTTCCGTAGTAGAATCGAATCTCCGGCGTAATAACTCCGGCAGGGGGTGAATCATGCGCAAGAGCCTTGGAGGGGTAGTCCTGGCGGCGGTTCTGGTTGGGATCGGCTTTCTGGGTAGCCCGAAGGAGAGTGGCGCCGCGCAGCACTTTATGCGCGTCTATGGCGTGATGGGAGGGGCCTTCGGCGACGCTAATATTCAGTACGTTGAGCTTCGGCAGGCGACGGGCGGCCAAAACTTCGTAAGTGGCCACCACATCTGCTTCTTTGACGCGGCCGGCGCCCCTTACGCCAGATTCCAGTTTCCGGCCAACGTGGGGAACGGGGCCAGTGGAGCGTCAATCCTGGTAGGGACGTCAGAGTTCGATTCGTCGTGGGCGGCAGGTTCGCCCGACTTCACCCTTAGCGGCGCAAACACGGTACAGATCGCCGCGCTCGCCGATGTGCTCCATCCAGTCAGGCAGCCTGCAGGCAAGGTTTCGTTCGGCTTCGACAGCGCGACCATGCCCGCTGCCATGTGCCAGAGTGGCTTCGTCAGCATTTGGGATTCGGTGGCGTACGGCACGGGCTACAGTGGATCCGTAAACTTCGGTACGGCGTTCAACACGGACCTGCCAACAGCGGGAACGTCGGCGGTCCGGCTCACCAGCGCTCTATGCAACCCTTGCGCGAGGGACAACTCAACCAACTACGGGCTGCTGGACGTGAACATCACCGCGAACAACCCCCGGAACAACTCTGGTCAGTCAGGCCCTCTGGCATTCGCCGATGCTGATGGCGATGGCGTTGCCGATGCTTCCGACCTGTGTCCGAGCACCGCGCCAGCCGCGCCGGTGGACGCCAATGGTTGCTCACAGGCCCAGGTGGACCAGGACCTCGATGGCATCTGTACACCGGGTGCGCCAAGTGCCGGCCCTTCACCGGGCTGCACGGGAAGCGACAACTGTCCGGACTGGGAGAATCCTTTGCAGGAGTCGCCAGAATGGACTACTCCGGCAGGTGACACGGACTGCGATGGTTACCACGCAACAACGTTTTTCGCTCCACGAGCCGGCGAGGCAGACATCGGAACTGTGCCAACCCAGCATTGCAACGCGACGCCTACGATCGGTGACGAGCCGCTGGCTAACGATGCCTGGCCGCCTGACTTCAACGACAACCAGCTGATGAATGGCGCGGATATCCTCCACTACAACGCCGCCTTGAGCCATCCGACTACGGACCCACCCGTTGTTGTCGGAACGACCTCGATCCCGCTCACACGGTTCGATCTCAACAACAGCGAGATAGTGACCGGTGCGGACATCCTGCAGCTGAACCCGTTCTTCACGAAGAGGTGCAAGCCGCTACCCTAGCGGACCCACGCTCAATAAGAGAGCGGCGTCGGAAACGGCTCCGCTTTTTATTTGCTTCATCCTTGCACCTTACGTACGCGTCATGGTATCGTTGCCGTCGCTTGACGGCGTATCTGCCGTGGCGCTTGAGAACGAATGGACTTTCGCTTTACCCCAGCCGAAGAAGCCTTCCGCCAGGAGATACGTGGCTGGCTGAAGGACAACCTGCCCGAGCACTGGACCGGCGATCGCTTCACGCGCAACCGCGAAGACGCCGAGGGGCAGAACGTCTACAAGGAGTTCGCCAAACGGTTGTCCACGAAGGGCTGGGTCGCGCCGCACTGGCCGAAGGAGTACGGCGGACAGGGCCTTTCCGTTGTTGAGCAGCTCGTGTTCAACGAAGAGATGTCGAACGCCAACGCTCCGATCGGGTATTCCAGCATCGGCGTGGGCTGGGCCGGCCCGACGATCATCGTGTACGGCACGGACGAGCAGAAGAAGCGCTTCCTCGGGCCGATCACGAGCGGCGACGTCATGTGGTGCCAGGGTTTCTCGGAGCCGAACGCCGGCTCGGACCTGGCGAATCTGCAGACGCGCGCCGAACGCGACGGTGATGACTACGTCATCAACGGCCAGAAGATCTGGACATCGGGCGCCCATTACGCCGACTGGTGCATCCTCATCGCGCGCACAGACCAGGAGGCGCCGAAGCACAAGGGCATATCGTACTTCCTGCTCGACATGAAGACGCCAGGCATCACCATGCGACCGCTGATCGATATGATGAACAACCACGGCTTCAACGAGGTGTTCTTCGATAACGTCCGCATCCCGCGGGCCAACCTCCTCGGCGAGGAGAACCGCGGCTGGTACATGGCGACGACTACGCTCGACTTCGAACGCAGCTCGATCGGCGGTGCCGTCGGCGCACGGAAGATGCTGGACGACCTCGTCGGCTGGTGCCGCGGCGTCCGCAGCAACGGCCACACCTTGTACGACGAGCCGCCGGTGCGCTGGCGTCTCGGCGAAGCGGCTGTAGAGGCAGAGCTCGGAAAGCTGCTTTCGTATCGAGTAGTAACGCTGCAAGCGCGCGGGCAGGTGCCGAACTACGAGTCGTCAATCGCGAAGCTGTTCAACACGGACATGCAGCTGCGGATGGCGAAGTCAGGCCTCGAGATCATGGGGCTGTACGGCCAGCTCGATCACAAAGACAACTTCGCACCGCTGAAAGGCCGCTTCGAGCGCCAGTACCTGTGGCAGACAGGACTTGCGGTAGGCGGCGGCACGACCGAAATCCAGAAGAACATCATCGCAATGCGGGGCCTTGGGCTTCCGCGACAGTAGTGACATGCCAGTTCGTAGAACGAGCCGTGCGAGACCGAGTGCTCACCGAGCAACAAGGCGCAAAGTGAGCACGTTTACTGTACCGATCGCCCTGGGCGCCGCAGAAGATAGCCCCAACCAGTCGCTAGAAGCGTGGGTGGACACAGGTTCCTTGTATTCGTGGGTACCGGGCGACGTTCTCGAACGCCTTGGCGTGCGCCAGCGGGACACGAGGCAGTTCACGCTGGCAGATGGCCGAATTGTCGAGATGCCCATCGGCCACGTCTGGATAACAATAGAAGACCGTTCCGCGCCTACGATCGTCGTATCCGGTGAAGCGCGAAGTCAGCTCCTGCTGGGAGCCTACGCCCTGGAAGGCCTCTCGATGGCCGCAGATCCGGCAAATGAACGGCTGATCCCGGTGGAACGAATAAACGCGTTTTAGCATGCTAAGCAACCCAAAGGAGGCGCCCCAACTATGGACCTAGGACTAGACGAACAGCAGGAGATGCTGAAGAACGTCGCGCGTGACTTCCTCGAGAAGGAATGCCCGGAGTCGCTCGTGCGGCAGATGGAAGAGGACGATAAGGGCTACTCGCCGGACCTCTGGCAGAAGATGGCGGGGCAGGGCTGGATGGGCCTGACGATTCCCGAGAAGTACGGCGGCGCAGGCCTGACGATCTGCGAGCTGGTCGTGCTGCTTGAGGAGTTCGGGAGGGCGCTGGTCCCGGGGCCGTTCATCTCGACGGTCGTCCTGGCCGCGACTCCGATCATGGAGGCGGGCACGGAAGACCAGAGGAAGACGTACCTATCGAAGATCGCCAGCGGCGAGACGATCATGACCCTGGCGCTGACAGAGCCTTCCGCCAAATGGAGCGCCGACGGCGTGACGCTGGAGGCCAAGAAGGACGGCGACAACTACGTCCTGAACGGCACGAAGCTCTTCGTACCCGACGCGCACGTTACCGATGCGATGGTCGTAGTGGCCCGCACGGGTGGCAAGGGTGACAAGGGCATCACGCTATTCATCGTCGACTCGAAGTCGCCGGGCGTGAAGTTCGAGCAACTCAAGACCATCGCGGCGGACAAGCAGTGCGAAGTCACGTTCGAGAACGTGAAGGTGCCGGCGGCGAATATGCTGGGCAAGGAAGGCAAGGGGTGGCCGATCGTCGAGAAGACGGAGAAGGTCGCGACAATCGCTGCCTGCGCGTACCTCGTCGGGCTATCGCAGATGGACTTCGACGTGACGCTGAACTACGCGAAGGAACGAGTGCAGTTCGGGCGGCCGATCGGTTCGTTCCAGGCGATCCAGCACAAGCTGGCGGATGCCGTGATCGACGTCGACGGCTCGCGGTTCATCACCTACAAGGCCGCCTGGAGCATGGCCGAAGGCGAGAAGGACACTGACCTGATGGTCTCGATGGCGAAGGCGTGGGCCTCCGACGCGTCACGGCGCGTGGTGGCGCACGGGCAGCAGATCCACGGCGGCATCGGCTTCACGAAGGAGTACAAGATCCAGCTCTACTTCCGCCGCCAGAAGTGGATGGAGCTGATGTGGGGCGACGGCGACTACCACCGCGAGAAGGTCGCGGAGTTGATGGGAGTGTAGCCGGACTTCGAAAGTAGGAGATAAGAGGTAGGAACGCCCCGATGTGAGTCGGGGCGTTTTGCCTTTGGTGCATCGTCCCGTCCATTCGCCTAGCCATGACTCACGGTGATGTCTCGGCGGAGGAAGACGGCAAAGGCGGCCGCGAGGAATGCCGCCGATTGAGCGACTATGATCCCGGTGGCGGTCCAGATCCCGGGCTGGTCTGGAGAGCCGAGGTCACGGAAGGCGATGGTGTTGAAGTCGAGGTCCTGGAAGCGGTTCTCGGCCATGAGCACCGTCACGCTGTGGCCGAGAAAGAGGTAACGGGAGTCCTGGAAGATGTCTCCGCCGGTGCTGAGCAGCGCCACGATTATCCCTTCGAGGGTCATGTAACCCATCGTCGCGGCGATCCCGACGGCCGTTGAGCGGGTGATCACGGTGAGGGCGAATGCCAGCAAGCCGTAGGGGATCATGCAGAAGGCGGTGCGGAGAATCATTATCAGAAGGTCGCCCACCGAGAAGCCTTCTGGATGGGGCGCAGGCACAGCTATTCCTTCTGCGTTGCTGGCCCAGAGCGACATTAGCACGCCAAACCCGAACACGATCAACAGCGCGACGATCGAGACGAGGGTAAGCGTGATGAGCTTGGTGAGTAGATAACGCGCGCGAGAAACACCGCCGACCAGGGCCGGGCGGACGGTCCCCCAGTTGTGCTCCGTGGCAACGGTCGATGTGGCGAGAATCGCCACGAAGAACGCGGCGCCCCAGAACTGTCCGGAGTCCAGCAGCGCCGGGACGGAGTAAGGATAGACGAACGTGCGTAAGGCGGTCGCATGGAACTCGATCTCACCCTCGTCGCGGTATGAGACGTACCCGAACAGCCAGATGATGGTTGCTGCGCCGATGAGCATCAGCAGGAAAAGCACGTAAGGCATCCAACGCTTGAGCATCTTCAGAAGCTCGGCACGAAGGAGGCCGGTCATGATTCGCCCGTTACTTCCAAGAAGACGTCCTCCAGCGTGCTCTGACGCGGCCGCAGCTCTGACAGGTAGATGTCCTGTTGCGCGAGCGCGCGGCTGACGTCTACGGCGTGATCACCACTCGTCTCCACGACCAGGCGCACTCCTTCGCGTGTAACTGACTTCACGAACTCGAGCGACGCAAGGACGGCTTCAGCGCGATCAGCATCTGTCGTCTGCAACTCCAGTGCTGTTCCCTGAGCGATCAGAGAGCCGACTTCGCCCTGCATCAGGAGTTTCCCGCTCTTAAGGATGGCCACGTGGTCACACATGTGCTCCACTTCGCCTAGAAGATGGCTGGAGACGAAGATCGTCTTGCCCATCGCACCAAGCTCGCGGATGAGCTGCCTGATTTCACGCATCCCGGCCGGGTCGAGCCCGTTAGTGGGCTCGTCCATCACGATGAAGTCGGGATCAATAAGCAGCGCGGCGGCTATGGCCAGCCGCTGACGCATGCCCAGAGAGTACGTACGCGATTTGCTTCGTGCCCGGCTGGCAAGGCCGACCAGCGAGAGCATCTCGTCGATGCGGCCGTCCGGCACGCCGCCGGCAATCATCGCCCAGACGCGCAGGTTGTCTCGCCCCGAGAGATGCGGGTACGCAGAGGCACCCTCTAGCACGGAGCCGACCCGCCGCAAAGGGCTGGTGAGGTCGCGCCGTGTATCGATGCCGAAGAGCTCGACGTGGCCGCCAGTGGGCCTGAGCAGGCCGAGCACCATGCCGATGGTAGTCGTCTTACCGGAGCCGTTGGGGCCGAGGAAGCCGAAGACCTGGCCGCGTTTCACAATCAGGTCAAGGTTATCGACGGCGGTGATCTTCCCGTAGCGACGGGTGAGGCCGACGGTGCGCAGGACAACGTCTGATTCTGGGCTGGATGCGGGTAGTTGCTCAGTCGACGTGTTAAGCACGGGAGTTGTGTGCATTGTGTCAGGCGTATATGGCTACGGCAAAGGTCGGCTAAGGTCGGACTGGTACCCGGGGCTGGCGCCAGGGGCGTCCGCCTGTGCAGACGCCCCTTCGCCGCAACGCGACCTATGCCGCAGCGGTTGGTCCGGTACGGAACGGCCAGACATTCAGGCCACTGCGTTTGAGGGCGAACAGAATCACGATCAGGCCGATAGGCACGGTGATGAACGCCATCCAGAACATTATCAATGCGGTTGCCGCGGCGCCGACAACCACCATGCCCACTCCAAGTTTTGGCTGACTGCGACACAGCAGAAGTCCGATCAGGGTAATCAGCGGGCCGACCAAGAACATCAGACCCCACATGACGTGCTGTGTGCTGTTGTCGAAATCACCTGCGCCGAAGAAAGTGATTGCTATGCCGTTCGCGACCAGAACCAGAAGTGGAAGCGAAATGAGCGCGAGTCCAACACGCATAAACCATTTGTCATTCACTGAGTTGCTCCGATCAATAAGCGAAGATGTGGCCCCGGTGCGCCAGAGGATGTCTTCGGGCATACCGAGGATGAGACGAAACAGCACGTGAGCCGCCGTTTCAAGGAAGGGCTGCCGCTCCAGCTCGGCCAACTTCCCCTGCTCCCAGAGATCACAGTCGATCTCCTCTCGGCGCTCTGCGCGCAGTTCTCGCGGCAGGCCGCGTGTGTACGTGGCCGTCCAGACGCGCGTGGTGGCGACGGCGAAATCGAGGAGGCTCACGGCGTAGCCAGGCCTTTCTGTGCAGATGCGGGAACCGCCGGCGATTCCCGCGCCTGGACAAGTGCCGCTTCTCCGGCTGCAGTGACGGAGTAGAAGCGGCGCCGGGGGCGGCCCTCCTGCGCAGCGAGGGCCGGGTCCTCCCACTCGCTCTCCAAGAATCCGGACTTCCGGAGGCGGTCGAGGGCCTTGTAGAGGGTGCCGTGAGCCGTGAGAAGCCGGGCATCCTGCCGTTCCTTGAGTTCCCTGGCCATCATGAAGCCGTGGAAGTACTTCGTGCCGCGGACGCGAAGCTCAATGGCGGCTTCAAGGATGGACACTTCGATAGGGAGGAGAACGCCGACTTTTCGTCTCATGGCAGAAGAATAGGAAGATATCTGCCGTTTGTCAAGCCCCCGACCGAAACGCGTCAGTCTGTACAGCGCATGTCCGCGGAGATGCCGGCGTTATCGGCGACTGCCTGAAGCGCAAGGCAAGTATCGTCGAAGTCGGCGTCGGCGCTGGAAAGGTCCGCGCTGTAAGTGTCGAACATCGCGTCCAGCTCGGCCACGGTTGTTACGTCTTCGATCTCAATTGAGAGCGAGGCAAAGATCTGCAGCACGGCATTCAGACTATCGAAGAAGTCTGAGTGCTCGGTCTCCACTTCGGAGGGAACATCCAGATCCGACATCTCCAGCAACGCCGCCTCTACGGTTTCTCCGCTCTCCTGGAGGGCAGCGGCGTTCGCTTCGATCTCCTCCTGATCAGTGGCGTAGACGCCGCTATCGACTTCGTTGCCGATCTCTTCCAGCCTCGTATCGGTGCGGAAAGCGAGATCCGACATCGCCTCGAAGTAAGCAGTCAGCTCCGGTGAGGCGTCACCACCGTTGTCGCCGTCTTCGGTTTCGGCCGGCTCCGCTTCCGAGGGTGTGGGTTCGTCTCCAGTAGCCGTCGCTGTTGTGCCACCGCCTTCGTCACCACCGCCGTCATCGTCGTCGCCGCCGCAAGCTGCAAGCAGCAGCAGGAGGGGGCCGGTGGCGATTAGCGTATAGCGAATGAATTTGAGCATGTGGCACCTCCGCCGTTTTCACTGATTTTAGTGGCGGGGAAGCTAATGGGCGACGGCCTGACCGGGCAGGTCTGACACTGCCGCTACATCGCGACCCATTGGCGCTAGTCGGTGCAGGACAGGTCCGCGCCTGACCCGGCATCATCAGCGAGACCCTGCAGGACGAGGCAAGCGTCTTCAACGTCCTGGTTGTGCTGCTGGACAATCGGGCCGTACTGCTCCTCAACCGCGTCGAGATCAGCTTTTGTTTCGACGTCCTCCAGGTCCGCACTCAAGCTGGCGAAGTTGGCGAGAGCGTTCTGAAGCGTCTCGAGATACGAGCTGTGGGCAGACTCCGCCTCTGACGGCGGCTCGATGTCGGAGAGGTCCAGGAGAAGAGTCTCGACAACACGACCGGTCTCGTTAATGGCGGTCCGCGTGTCTTCGATCTCGTCCTGATCATCGGTGTAGGGGCCGCCGTACTCGGAGGTAATGTCGTCGACATCGGAGTCGGCCTGGTTGAGAAGGTTGGCGACCTGGTTGTAGTAGTCTTCATCGCCGCCGCCATCACCGCCGTCATCGTCGTCATCGCCGCCGCAGGCCACGGCAAGCACCAAGAGAGAGGCGAGTGCAATCATCAGCGCGCGAACCAGTAGCATCGGACCCTCCGCAGACGGAATTGCCCCCGACTCTATTGGCCTCGATTGTATCGTACAAGCGAAAGCGGCAGGCCAGGTGCCTGCCGCTTCGAGGTTGCAGTTCTGTTCTTAGTGGCGCGCGTGCCCGCGCACGTGATCGTGGTCGGTATGGGCGCGAGTGCCCCAGTGCTCCAGCCCTTCGCCCATGCGCCGCAGGGTTCGGCCGGCACCTGCCGCCAGCGGTCCCCAGAGTGTCCGGCGGGGCCGCATCGGTGGTTCGTGGTTGGGGAGCCGGCTGAGCCGCTCCCGCTCGAATTCCATCTCTTTCTCGAACGTATAGGGATTCATCATGAGCGGCTTCCTCCTTCCGGAAAGAGCTCCAGTGTTCGCTGCAATTGCTTACGGGCGTCTGTGTTCAGTGAGAAGAACTTCATGCTGCCCTCGCGGCGGCTGTTAACGAGTCCCACCGCTTTGAGGAAACTCAGGTGCCGAGAGACCTGCGACTGGTGGATGCCCGTCCGATCGACAACCTCCTGCGCATACATTTCTCGCTCCCGCAGGATCTGCAGGATGTGCAGGCGCTGTTCGTCGGAAAGAGCTTTGTAGATGCGCGCCATGCGGGTCGAGTCGTCGTCGGCCTCATTGCCGGTCACGAAGCGCGATTCGCAAGGGTAGAACATTCCGTGCAGGTCGCCGATGATCGCGCAGGACATGTATGGGCCCATGTCGAGCGATGGCGCGAAGATCAGCCGCTTCCAGGGGCCAGGACAGACGCTGTCCGCCTCGAGGCAGACCTGGTCGCGGCCGGAGGCCTTCTTCAGCAGCTCAGTAATGTTGCCGATGCTTGCGTTGCCCTTGTAATGGGTCACGCTGCGCTCAAGGCAGGGCATCCGGCGTCGCATGTCCGGTTTGTAGAACTGGTTGTAGTAACGTTCGATCATGCTGGCGAGGCGATCGCGCAGCGCTTCTGGCCGCTCCCACAACTCAAGCGCGGCGGCCTCGTCGACGCCCTGCGTGCGCAGGCGGTTGAGGAAGCCCTCGCGATTGAGGTCGGTCGTTTCGGGGCGGATGCCGTCCATGTCGCAGCCTGTTACGTTGAAGGCCAGCCCCTGCACTCCGAGGCCGGTTTCCACGCTTCCGATGTCGAGCGGCAAGTTTCGAACGTAGTCGAGCAAGGCGTCGACACTGGACCAGGTCTGGGGCTGGTTCCAGAGCATGTCTCCGAGCGTACCGAGCAGACCCGGCTCACCCATTGGGAACTCGTACAGGAAGTCGAATTCCCGGAGAAAATCAGGGTCCATGCGCTTACGCGTCTCCGTGGCAAACCCTTCGAGGCCTTCGTGGTCCTTGGCGAGATACGTGAAATACATCGAGTTCGTCATGTCGAGGGAAGGCGACACGACGAAGTCGATGGTTGTTTCGGGTGTTTTGGTGGCGGTTGCGCCTGCTAGTCGTGGCATCTCTTATCTCCTATGCACATATGAGCATATGATTTGAAATGGGCTCTTGTCAAGCCCCTTAGCTGATATGCACAGAAATGCATATTCAATCGCCGCCAGATACGAAGCCAGCGCTTATTGCCGGCCTCAGGTGCAGCTTTTGCCCATGAACTGGTTCAGGTGCAGCATGTCCGCGCCGTTTATGACGCCGTTCATGTTGAGGTCCCAGCGCACGTTGTAGGGTGGGCCGGGCGCGGTAGAACCGAACTTGTTATTGAATGTCAGCCAATCCGCGCCGTTCGTGATCTGGTTGTCGTTGAAGTCAGAAGGCCAAGCGTCGGGCGGAGGCTCGTCATTGATGCCGGGCAGGTTCATGCAGCGGTCGCGGGGTAGTGTGCCTGCGAAAGCCTCCCGCACGCGGCTGAAGCCGTCGCAATCGGAGTCGTCGCTCGGAACCGTCCATGGGGGCAGGTTCTGCGACGGGTTCGGCCAGTCGGGACAGTTGTCATTGATCGCGATGTCGCCATCGCCGTCGGCGTCCTGCTTCGCCAGGCGGTAGATGCCCTCGTCGTAGCTGACCACGGCCATTTCCCCGTCCGGCAATACTGTGAACGATGAGATGTTTATCCCCTCCTGTGTTAGGGGGACAGCGGGCGAATTGTCAGTGGTGTCTACGGCCCAGATGCGGCCTGAGTAGAAGTCGCCGTAGACGTACCAGCCATCGAGCTCAGGGAAGTCGCTGCCGCGATAGATAGCGCCGCCCGTTACTGCGAAACCGAAGCTGTGGCTGTACTCCGCCCTGGGTGACTGGAAGGTCTGGCTCTGGCAGTCCGTGGTCCATTCGAACTGGTTGGTGCCTTCGTAACAGTCCCAGCCATAGTTCCCGCCAACCGTCACTCGATCGACTTCTTCAATATTGTTCTGGCCGACGTCGCCCAACCAAATCTGGTCCGTGGGCGCATCGATCGTCATGCGGAAGGGGTTCCGGAAGCCGTAGGCGAATATCTCCTCGCGGATGGGCCCGGTGCCGTCGTTGAAGGGGTTGCCTGCGGGAATCGTGTATCCGCTTGCGCCGGAGACATTGATGCGGATCACCTTGCCGAGCAGCGTGTCCAGCGCCTGGCCCTTCTCATTGGGATCGTTCGAACCGCCGCCGTCTCCAAGCGAGAGGTAGAGCAGGCCGGCGCTATCGAATGCGATCTTGCCGCCGTTGTGGTTGCTCGCGAACTCTTCGATGTTCAGCAAGATCACTTCGCTGGCCTCGTTTAGGTCAGTCGCCGACGCCTGGTAACGAGCGAGCACGGTTGGTGTAGGAGAGCCCGGCGTGTAGTAGAGGTAGACGCGGCCGGTGGCGGTGAAGTCAGGGGAGAAGGCAAGTGACAGCAGGCCCTGCTCCCCGCCGAAAGTGACCTTCGTGCTGATGTTCCCCCAAAGCGTCGGGGCGAATGTGCCGTCCATGGCGACACGATAGATGTGGCCGCTCTGCCGAACGACAAGCGCCTCGTTCGGCTGGCCTGGGATCATCTGGAAATCGATGACAGCTTCTCCGTTGGTTCCGAGATATGCGTCAGGCACCATCGCCTCGACGCCGTAATCGTTCTCCAGGGGGTCAGCGGAAGCTGAGTCTGAGACTGCGGCAAGGAGGAGCAGTGCAGCCGCGATCAGGGGCGTGAGCGCGCGGGAACGCATAGGTCCACCTCCACATTTTCGAGTCTAGCGCCGTGTGGAGCGGCTCAGCGCCGCCAGATGTTCAGTCTTGGTTGCAAAATGGGCTGCTAGTCACACGTGCTGTGGAAGCGCGAGAACGTGTCGAGATATGACCGGTACTCGTCGCTGTCCTGGACTTGCTGGAATCCTCGCTCCAGCTCCTCGATCAGCTCGCGGCGCTGATCCTCAGCCGCTGCCGGATCAGTCTTGAACCTACGCTTCGGCAAGGATACCTCCTTTCATGATTGAGCAAATGAGCGGTATTGACAGCTTTTCTGAGGAGGATTACCATCCGTCCGTCCTCTCGACCGTTCAGAAGGTGGCAATGTGCGACTCTTGTGTCAGGGATTCTTCCTGATCTCGCTGACCGCCATCCTTCTGGGAACCGGAGCTTGCTCGGGTGATGGTGATGAACCGGTCAATCTGACGGCGTCGTCGCCAATCGGATCCACTGCGAGCGCCACGCGAGGCGAGATTATCCCGGCCCCCGGCGGCCTGGTGTCTCAGGGTGGAGGCCCGGCCGAGTATGTGGAGCCAGTTACATTGGTGCCAGGCGACTATCGCCCTCCGAGCGCCGAAATGGACGCCGGAGAGAAATGGACCCGGGCGGTCGACCAAGAACAAGGTAAGCCACAGGCTAACCTAGCGCTCGCCGGCTTTCGAATCTATGGATTTGCCGACGCGCAAGCTGACCCGTCAGTGAGTCGCCAGGAATGCGTCTCCGTCGATTTCAAAGAGACTACAAGATTTGAATATACCTATTTGCCTGCGGGTACGAAGGCTTTTAGTCCTCAGTACGAGGGTGTGTGCGCTGATGGTTCGGTCGCCTGGGTCGTACAAGATCTCGGTTACGGGTACGGCAGGATCACTGTCGGATATCAACTTGGCGAGAAAGCGGTTGGAACCGACGCGACCGCAGAGCGTGTTTCCGCGATTTCCGTAAACGGTCATCCGGGTATCGCGATCAAGCCCCTTATTGAGGAAGGCAACGGTCAGTCCATAATCGCGTTTCATCTCGACAAGGGATTTATCGTGGTGGGGGTCATCGGTCTGCCGCTTGACGAAACCATGAAGATAGCGGAGGGCATTGTGTGCGTCGACTGTTGAGCATCACCAGGGCACGGGCGCCTACCAGAAGCGCACACCGAAGGAAACGCACTCTACGCGCAGCGTTTGCCGAAGTACTGGTTGAGCTGCAGCATGTCGGCACCGTTGATGAGACCGCTGGCGTTCAGGTCCCAGCGAACCTCGTACGGCGGACCGCCTGAGGCGCTGGAACCGAACCTGCTGTTGAACGTCAGCCAGTCGGCGCCGTTGACGAGCTGGTTGTCGTTGAAGTCGGGCGGCCAGGCGTCGGGCGGGTCCTCGTCGCCGATGTCGGGTGTAGCCGAGCAATGCTGCGTCGCGATCGTGCCGATGAAGGATTCGGGCGCTTTCAGTCCCTCCGGAGTCGCGTCAGGGTAGCCGTCGCAGTCGGAATCGCCAGTGGGCACGTTCCAGTTGGGGAGCGCTTGAGTCGGATTCGGCCAGAGCGGGCAGTTGTCCATCGCGTTGGGGTAGACGTCGCCGTCGGCGTCCAGGTTCAGGTCGCGGAAGCGCTCGCCGGTGCCGGTGAGGGTCATCGTTGCCCAGTTGTCCTGAGCTTCCGCGCCGGCAATTGTGAGCAGCTCGATTCCAGAGAGACCTTCGAGCTCAGGATCGCCGTAGGTCAGATAGGCGAAGTAGTACCCGGCCCAGAACGGCATCACGCCGGTGTAGTCCTTGTAGTGCATCAACTTAAACATCACGTCGAGGAGCTGACTATCAATCGGTTCCCAGAAGCTGTACACGTCGCGCCCGAAGATGATGTTGTAGTCCAGCTCGTCGCTGACCTCCTGGGCCGTCGTTTTGTACGCCCACGTCTCGCCGATAGTCATCAACTTGTCGGGGTCGACGCTTCGAACATAGTCAGCCCAGTCGATCGCGCGTTGCAGGAAGTCCGCCGTTAGAGACCGGAGCGGGTAGACGTGGATGTCGAAGTAATCCAGTTCGGGCATTGGTGCGAAGAGCACGAGGTACGTCGTCGAGTCCCAGGTACCGATACCGGCTCCGATCAGCGTCGTCGAGCCGGGCGCTGCGCTGTCAATTGCCGCTGCTGCGGCCTGGACGTAGCCCTTCCAGCCGTTTGGATCGAAGAGAGGCGTTGATCCGGGGAAGTAGCCGAAGTTGTCGTTCTGCGTGGTCGGCTCTTCGAGGATCGAGAAGTAGTCCGGCTGAAGCTGTGAGACGATCGCCGCAGCCTCGGCAGAGCGCTCCTGTGTGTAGCGTGACTGTGTCGCTGAGACGCCGGAAGTGCGCATGTCCGCGAAGTATGGGCCCGGCGGAGTCGGCGAGTAGTCCTGGAACAGAGTCCCGTGCTCTATCCAAACGCCGAGGCCACGCGAGCGTATCTCAGTCACGAGCTTGTTGTAGAAGCTGTTGGGCGTCCCGATGAAGTTCTGGGCAGTGAACGTGTAGTTCGGTACCAGCGGCGGATCATTGGCCTGGAGATACGTGTGGAATGCGGGCGTGAGCGTGGGGTAGTTGACGTCCAGTTTGATAAGATCGACGCCCATCGCCTCGTAGGCGTCCAGCATCTGCGTGATGCGCGTCCATTGCGTCTGGCCAAGCAGGCCGACGGTCTTGTTACCGTTGGCGGCGATGAGTGACCCCGCGAACTCGCCGCTGCCGAGGCTGCCGTCCCAGGACGCGTCGATTTGCGCCTCGAAAGCGGTCAGTTTTTGGGATAGCTCACCGTAATGCTGCTGGAACTCGGCCGGAGGAGGAGGAGGAGGACTGGTGTGGTCGGCCTCTACGTCCTGGGAGCGCGAGGGCAGGCCGACCAGGAAGGCAGCCGCCAGGAGGAAGAGCGCCGATAGCTGTAGCCCCCGCATAGATTGACCCGCTTTGCAGAGTATACCGAGGTCGCGAAATCGGGGCACTAGGCGCAGGATTTGTTCATGAACGGATTCAACTGCAGCATGTCGGCGCCGTTGATGAGGCCATTCGCGTTCAGGTCCCAGCGCGCCTGGTAACCCTGGTCGATCGAGCGCAATCCGAAGCGGGAGTTGTACGAAAGCCAGTCGGAGCCGTTCACCATCTGACTGTCGTTGAGGTCCGGTGGCCAGCTGTCGGTGATCTCGTCGTTGGTACCGGGCGTCATCGGACAGTAGCGGCCCGGATCCGTCCCGAGAGAAGTCTCGCTGGCTCGCAAGCCCACCTGCTGCGTGTCGGGGTAACCGTCGCACTCGGAGTCGCCGGCCGGCACCGGCCAGGTGACGGTAGCGCAGTACGCCAGCGTCTGCTGGTCCTGGACATTCAAGTCGGGGAAGTTCTTGTGCACATTGTTGGACGGGCTGTCCGGCGGCACTCGCGGGTCGTCGCCGAGGAACTCCTCGATCACCGGCAGCAGGGGAAGAACGTCGACCTGTAGCTCGAAGGCATCCGGGAAGAAGCCGGTCTGCTCGCACGTGATGCGGTAGTTCCGATTGATCACAAGCGTGGCGTTGGCCGGCACTGCCGGGAAGATGCGCTCGATCTGGGAGTACAGCGTCTCGTTGACGAAGTCGCCGTTCTCGTCGGTCGCGTATTCCATGTAGTAGAAGTCTTGCTCGTTCTGATCGATCGGTACCAGGCGCACTTCGCACTGGTTCAGCAGCGAAACAGCAAGAATCACTACCCGGATATCGGCGGGGTAGTTGCCGTTAGTCACGGTGATCGAAATGGGATGCACCTCTTCGTCGTTCGCCATCAGCGTGTACGACTCTTCCTTTTCCACAGTCACGCCGACATCTGTCTCCGGGCATCCGTCTCCGTCCTGAACATCGTCGGGGTCTTCTTGAAGGGCGGGGCAAAGGTCCTGTGCTCCAGGAACGCCGTCACCATCCGAATCCGGATCGCAGGCATCGCCGATGCCGTCTTCGTCGAAGTCCTGCTGGGCCGGGTTGGCGACGTTCGGGCAGTTGTCCTGAGGAGTGCAGATGCCGTCGCTGTCTGCATCGCACTGCACATGCGCCTGGACCTGGTTTTCTGCCTGATTGTCATTCGGCTCCGGGTCGTTGATGACGGACTCGCTGGTTACGTTCGCCGTGATTTGAAAAGCGTAATCGCCAGCGGCTGAGCACTCGATGGAATACATCGCGATGAAGGAACCGGCGCCAACGTTCGACATGGTGGCGCTAGAGATTTGCGCACCGATGAGAATCACCGGGAACTGGTCGAGCGGGTTGGTCCAGTGCGGCTTGCAGGACTTGGGGCCGATCAGCTGCAGATGTACGTCTGTATCCGCCGGTCCCGTGGTGTTGACAGTGACGGCGTAAGTAGCGGGTATGCCCGTGTGGATGACATCGCCGGCGGGATTCGCGTCGCCGGTCGTTTCGTCTTTAACCAGTGCTATTGATGGACTCTGGACCTGGGCTCGCGTTGTCGGGGCGCTGTCCCAGGAAACCAGTACCAGTGCCGCAACAAAAACCGCGGCGGCCGCTACGAGCAGTCGCCACATACCGCACTCCCTTCTCGCCCTCGCCGAACATCATACGCCCCGCCGTCAATGCTGAAATTGATACATTTCTTCATACTTCGCGGAGAACGGTAAGCACTCAACGAATGGAAGATGAGTGGAGAAGGGGAGATGCCCTGCAGCGCGGAGTTTCGAGTCATGTGCCCCCGTGGCCTGACTGGCCGCTGCCAATTGTAGGGGCTGGCTTTATCAGTTCGGGTTAGAAGTTGGGTGGGATTTTCGCGGCATATTACCCGTCGCAGCGCGTGAACATGAACGGGTTCATCTGCAACACGTCGGCGCCGTTTACGAGTCCGTTTCCGTTGAGGTCGAAGCGCGTTAGCGGAATAGGCTGACCAAGAATCATCACGGGTGGGTCAGTGATTGGCTTGTTGATCGCGCCGTTGTAGTGCAGCACGTCTGCGCCATTCACCAGCTGGTTGTCGTTGAAGTCGGGGGGCCAGGCGTCGGGGAGCGGTTCGTTGTTCGCGCCAGGCGTGGCCGAGCACATCTGTGTCTCGATGGTCCCGATCGTTTGCTCCGAGGCCCGCGGGGTGAAGACGGTCGTGTCGGGGTAGCCGTCGCAGTCCGTATCGCCGGTGCCAACCGTCCAGTGGTTGACGATCGTAATGCAATTCGGCTGTTCGCAGGCGTCTCCGTAGTCGTCGCCGTCCTGGTTTAGCTGGTCGGTGTTCGGGACGCTCGGGCAGTTGTCGCAGGGGAAACCGATAGTATCACCGTCGCTGTCGGCAGGAGCCGCTCCGAGCGAGAGCCGCCCGGAGCCAAACGTATTGTCCTTGCCCGCTGCACCGAGGTCGACGACGCTCGCTTCGAGCGTGGCCTGGAGGTCCAGCGGCAGGAAACAAGGATTGATATCAAGCAGCAAAGCCGCGACTCCAGCGACATGCGGCGCCGCCGCCGACGTACCGAAGAAGTTGCCGTAGGTAGAGTTGCTTACGCCGTCATGGGCGACGATATCCGGCTTGACGCGCCCCATAGCGTCCGGCCCGCGGGAGCTAAATGCTTCGATCTGCCCCTCCGAGAAGAACGGCACAGCGCCAACCGTCATCACCTTCGGGCTGTCCGCCGGCTGGAGGAGGCTTCCCGCTTGCGTGTAGTACTTGAGGTCGTGCAAAACGGAGAACAAATCGAAGGTGGCGGGAGTACTCGCCACGTTCTTCTTGATGACCCAATGGTAGGAGTCGGACACCGGTACCGTCGTCTCGATCACTTCCACTGGATCGGCGCCCGGGATGCACTGCGTCCCGTCGTGCTGCACGTTCTGCGACGCCGCTACCGGAACGGCCACGCCCTGGCCGTCTGTGCGCATCAGGTAGAGGTCATAGTCCCGGCAAGAGGCGCCGAAGGGATCGTTCCAGCGCATCTCGCCGATAGCTTTCGCGCCAGCTGAAAGGAAGCCAAAGATGCCTCCGAGCTGGTTGCCCTCGTCGAACGGCGACTGCGCAAACTCGTGAAAGCTGTTGGCATCCGTATCGACGAACGGCCCCGACCAGTGGGCCATCGCCGAGTTCCCGGCGGCGACAGACCAGAAGACGCCGCCGTCCACGGAGTCCGCGATGATATCGTCGACAATGCCTGTCCCGTCGCCCGGACCGGAGGTGAAGTAACCCCACGATGCGTTGATGACCTGCACACCCTGCACGGCAAGCCACGCTGTCGCTTGCGCGAGCTCAACTTCCGTCGAGAAGTTGGCGAGATACAGTTCGGCGCCAGGCGCCATGTCATGCACGACTTCGGCAACCCCGGTCCCGTGGGGCTCGCCGCCACCGTGAATATCGCCGCCGACAACGAAAGACATCGCAGTCACCGAAGCCGGAAGCTCAGTGCCAAGCTTCGCCTCGTAGCCCTGGAAACCGAGGTCGAGGATCGCGACCTTTACCCCTGCGCCGGTGAGGCCGGCTGTGTGCCAGTTGTTGGCGTGCGTCTGGGCGACGCCCTGACTGGTCACCACCGGGTATGCCCGCAGCGGCGGCCTCACCCTGGCTACGCCAGGAGAGTCCGCGAGCGCGCGCAGCTCGGCAATCGGGATGTCCACTTGCACGAGGGAGCCGTGTGTTGCTTCGACTATTCCGCCGAGAGCTACCGCGCTTTCCGCCGCCGCCTGGCCGTCTTGCGCCTCGACAACGACCCGCACGCTGCCATTGGGGGCCTCGACGCCCTCGACAGCAGTTTCGCCTGCTGCCAGTTGCGCGAGCCGCGAATCCAGGATCCCGCCCGGCTCAACCTGGCCGGCAGCCTCCGAACCTACGATTAGCGCGAGGGTCAGCGCGACGAGGCAGGCCACAGCCCGGAGGGCAAAAGCCATCGGCAGACGTGGGCGGCGCACGCGAACGACCTCGGCCATAGTGTACGCCCGTGAACGAAACGCCGGCGGTTGGTGAGCCGCCCGCTTGAGGACAGGATCGGTAAACGACGGTACCGCGCGAGTGGATTGCCGGATAGTTCGACCCCAACTTACACTGCGGGCGTGGCTTCCTGGACAGAGCCGATCCTCGAGGAAATGAGGCAGCACCGCGCGCGCTTCGAAGCGTTCTGCCGCTCTCTGACACCCGAGGAACTGGATACGCAGGTGCCGGACGCCCCGTGGACGGTACATGGCTACGTCGCGCACCTCTGCACGATCGATTCGCTGCTGAACCGCTTCTTCGGACGGGTAGTCGGAATCACTGACATGCCCGAGCCAGAGGTCCCACCGCCCACTCCATTCGACATCGACGAGTGGAACGAGTCGATCGTGGCCCGGCGCCCGGCCGCCTCCCTCGACAGTCTGTTCTCGAAAGCAACTGCCAGTCGCGCCAATTACGAGCGGATTCTGCGTGCGCTGCCGGACTCGGCCGAAGAAATGATGGTCCCGTTCGGAGGTGACCGAAAGAAGATCAAGCTGCCGGCGACCACGATCCGTCTCGGAGACCTGCTCTCAGCTATCGCCCTCCACGATCCGAATCATATGGAGGATATCGTGCGAGCGCTGCCACACCGCGAGCCCGAAGTTCACGATTGGCTTGTTTCGGCGGATTACCGGGCGCGCTCGCACCCGGAGATCCTGGCGCGGCGAGCATGACGAGCGAGAACCGCTGGCTGGAGACGAGGTCAGTCTCTGGCGACGCCTACGACTCGACGTACGAACGCCGGGAAGCCGCCGGGGAGAACGTCCACGGCGAGGCAGACCTCGTCATGACCTTCGCACCAGAGTCCGTACTCGACGCGGGCTGCGGAACGGGCCGGGTCGGCCGCGAACTTGCGCGGCGCGGGATCGACGTGGTTGGCGTCGACATCGACGGCGAAATGCTCGAGACAGCGAAGCGCAAGGCACCTGGCGTCGACTGGCGCCTGGCCGACCTGGCGTCGGTCGATCTCGGCCGGACCTTCGACGCGATCGTCATGGCGGGCAACGTGATGATCTTCGTGACACCAGGGACAGAACAGGAAGTTGTCGCGAACATGCAACGCCACCTTCGTTCCGGAGGCATCTTGATCGCAGGATTCCAGCTGCAACCGGACCGCCTGACGCTGGAGGCCTACGATGCCCTCGCGGCGGGCGCCGGCCTTGCGCTTGCGGAGCGCTGGTCAACGTGGAACCGGCAGCCGTGGACCGCCGGTGCTGATTACGCAGTCTCCGTGCACCAGTTGCTCTCATAGCTGCCACTATCGCGTCGCAGGCAACACGCTGAAACCTGGAACCTCTAACGTGAACCCTAGATATTGCACCTCTTCGTGAAGAACGGGTTCAACTGAAGGACATCGGCGCCACTCACGAATCCACTGCCGTTTAAGTCGAACCGAGTGAGCGGGATCGATGTCGCTCCGATCACCACCGGCGGGTCGGTTATCGGGTGGCCGATGGCGTTGTTGTAGTGCAGGATGTCCGCGCCGTTCACCAGCTGGTTGTCGTTGAAGTCGGGTGGCCACGGGTCAGGTAGCGGTTCGTTGTTGATGCCACTGTTAGCTGCGCACTTTTGCGTCGGCACGGTGCCTATCGTCTGCTCGGACGCGCGAGGCGTGAAGACGGTGGTATCGCCGTAGCCATCGCAGTCAGTGTCGCCGGGGCCGACGGTCCAGTGGTTGATGATGTTGATGCAGTTGGGCTGCTCGCACGCGTCACCATACTCGTCTCCATCCTGGTTCTCCTGGCCCGCATTCGCCACCGCCGGGCAATTGTCGACGGCGCAGTTCGCAACGCCGTCCAGATCGCCATCGGTGCATGCGTGAGAATACTGAATAACAGAATCCGAAGGTATGTCTGTCGTCCAGCTCATTACCGACCTCGAGACTCCGTTGGAGCCCGGGCAGAACCCAGCTGACTGGATCCCCTGCGGCATGCAACTAGTATTCCAGGGCGGCTGCAGGCCCGGTCCAAACGGCACCGACATGTCCAGCGTCCTCTCCGCCGAGTCAGACACACGGACGAATCGATAGCGCAGCTCGATAGGTAGATCAAAGTCAAATGTTCCGCCCATGGAGTTCGTCTTCGTGATGGTCATCTGGCCCTGCAGCTGCGGTCCAGGAGCGAGCTCCGCCTTCACGTTCCAGAGCTCCGGGGGGTTCCCACCGGTATACGTGACCGTGATCGGGTTTACGCTTACCAGGTTCAACGCCACGATTTCGATCGGCACCACGTCCGTACTGGGCAACGGACCCGGCAAGTTCGCCGGCCCGAGGCGCCGCACGATCGTGTCCGCTGTCCCGGTCGACGGGCCAAGTGACAGCCCACCCCATGGTGGCGGTGGTGGCGACAGGAACGGGTTGGATCCAGGGTCGAAGAAGTCCGCTGGGATGGGCGGAACGGCTGGCCCGCCGCTCCCGTCAACCATTTCCAAGTAGTCCAGTCCGGCGGGCACGTCCCCGTTAGGCGTGGAGTCGCAGGCGTTGCCAGTACCGTCGCCGTCGTTGTCCTCCTGGCCGGGGTTGGACTGGCCGAGGCAGTTGTCCACGCAGTCGCTGACAGTGTCGGAGTCAGCGTCGTAGCAGGCCTGTCGCAATTCCAGTTGAGGCATGGACTGAGGTGATTCGAGGTCGATGTGGTGAAGGCCCGAGGGAGTCGCCCAGCAGAAGTCCTGCGTGGTGTTTGGCAATTCCGGCAATTCGATCCTAACCACCGGGGGAGGACATTCGAACCTCCATTCCTCCTGGGGAAGTGGCGGGAGGGGGGGCAGCCAACGGAGTCCTATGCTGGGACCGTCCAGCACTCGAACAGAGCCGTCGCCCACGCGCGTGAATGTGAGCAGCGGATATATCGTGAGCGAGAAGTCCGCACTCCCGCTTGTCGCGTTGACGGCTGTCACACCCAGCAGACCGGTACTCGGCACCGTCTCCGAAACTTCCATGCGCACATTCCACAGCTCTGGAGGCCCGCTGGGATACGTCACAGTGATGGGCTGGATGCTCACGAGGTTCAGCGAAACTAGCTCGATCGGGATCTGGTCGGTACTGGGGTACGGCGGTGGCAGGTTCGCCGGGTCCGGGCGGCGGATCACCGTGTCGGTGAGGCCCAGGGTGCCGGGACTCAGCGGTTCGCCGGAATACACGATCTGGCCGATGAACGGTTGTGATCCCGGCGCGAAGAAATCCGCTGGTATCGGGGTGCCTGGCGGTATCTCAAAGGTAGCCGGATCGATAGTCTCGAAGAGGTCATGCCCGGCCGGGATATCGCCGTCCGGCGTCGGGTCGCAGAGATTGCCAGTACCGTCGCCGTCGTTGTCTTCCTGGCCCGGGTTGGACTGGCCGAGGCAGTTGTCGCGGCAATCGCTAACGTCATCCGCGTCGCCGTCCCAGCAGGCAAGCTCGACCGGGTGGTCACCCAGCGGAGAAACGCTGTTTACGAGATCGGCGTAGTTTGGTTGAATCGGAATGTAGCAGGTTACCAGGTTGCTGCCGTCCAGCGAGTCCACCCTCTCATCGGGGCAGAGGTGCGACCAGAGTAAAGCGTCGGCTACGACGACATCCGTTTGGTACTTCAGTGCGATCACAGCGCCGTCCAGGATCCGAATGACGCCATCGCCCTGCCGCTCGAACTCGAGCCGGGGCACGATCTCCACGTCGAGTTCCGCCGTTCCGCCGTCCGCATCATTCGCCGTGTAAGCGGCCGTTCCTGTGCTCGGCGTGATCGTGGAGAGTCCAAATCTCACGTCCCACAGTTCGGGCGAGCCTCCGCCGCCATAAGTCACAGTGATTGGGTTGATGCTCACCAGGTTCAGCTGCAGAATCTCAATTGGGACTGTATCGGTGCTGGGGTACGGCTCAGGAAGATTCGCCGGCGCCAGGCGTTCGATCAGCGTATCCATTAGTCCTGTCGTACCAGGATTGATCGGCTCGCCCGCGTACGTGACCGTCCCGAAGAACGGATCTGACCCGGGATTGAAGAAGTCGGCGGGTACGGGATTATCCGGCGGGATCTCGTAGCTCGCGGGGTCCACTGTTGTCAGCAGATCGAACCCCACAGGCACATCGCCGTCCGGAGTCGGGTCATAGCACCCGCTGATGCCGTCGCCATCCGCGTCCGTGCACGCTTCCTCCACAACCATGTCCGCGAAATTCGGCACCTGGTTGTCCTGGATCGCGTGCCCAAATTCTGTGAACTCAAGGCAGAAATCCGGGTCGCCCAGCACCTGCGGCGGGCAATCGTGGGCAGACCATTCCACCTCGGGCCAGGTCATCGTGTAGGGATTCATGTTCGGCCACTCCAGCACGCGAGTGGCGGAATCGGAGATGCGAGTGAACGTGAGTCGCGGGTAGATGTTGAACGTGGCGTCAAACGTGCCGCCGAGCCCATCGTTAGTGGTTATCGTCATGCTGCCCTGGCTCGGTTGTGTGAGGTGCAGGCCGAGCTGGACGTTCCAGGCCTGCGGACTGCCGCCGCCAAAGTAGGTCACCTGGATCGGGTTTATGCTGACTAGCGATAGCTGGACGATCTCGATCGGCACAACATCGCTGCTGGGGTAGGGAGGCGGAAGGCTAACATCATCGAGGAAATCCACCACCATCGCTGGAGCGGGCGAGGCGGGCTCCCAAAGAAGTGGCGTGCCGGCTCCGAAGGGGTCTGACCCTGGATCGAAGAAGCCTGGCGGTATCGGACCGACCTGGAGACCAAACGGGTCAAGCAGAGGGTTCAAGGGAAGCGGCTCGACAGCAGCGGTGCCGCCCGAATGGAATGCAGGCGCTTGTGGCGCCTGTCCGAATCCCGCCACCGCCGCCAGCAACCAGATTGCGAAGAAAAGCAGCCGAGCACGCATGGCTTGCCCCCTTTGGCGTTGCCTGAGCGAGATGCGCCAATTGTAACCCTCACGTAACATCTGTCAATCTCAGGCGCTATCGGCCAACTATGCCAGGCAGGCCATCAAAATCTGATGCAACCGTCTTCGTACCAGATTGTTCTAGCAGATGCTCAGCCGCGCTACAGGTCGCTTAGACGTTGCAGCGCTTCCCGAAGAACGGGTTCAGTTGCAAGACGTCCGCGCCGTTCACGAGGCCGCTGCCGTTCAGGTCGAAGCGTGTGAGCGGGATGAGCGTGCCACCGATGTTCACCGGTGGGTTCGTGGTTGGCTGCCCGAAGGCAGCGTTGTAGTGCAGAATGTCCGCCCCGTTCACGAGCTGGTTGTCGTTGAAGTCCGGCGGCCACGCGTCAGGCAGTGGTTCGTCGCTGATCGTACCGGTTGCTGAACACTTGCTCGTGTGCACCGTCCCGATCTCCGCCTCGGGCGCGCGTGGGAAAGCGTACTCCAGGTAGGCGTATCCATCGCAGTCGGCGTCTCCCAGCGGCGTCAGCCAGGTAGACGGTGTGATGGGACATCCATCGCTCGTATCTGCCTGTCCGTCGTTGTCATCGTCGGGGTCCGCGCCATCGCCGGTGCCGTCGCCGTCGGTGTCGTACGCGTCGATAACAGCGCGAATTGACGCCTGTATCTGTGCTACCAGCACGTAAACGTCCTGAAGCTGATCGTAAACGAAGAACACGCCGAAGTAGCGGCGGTCGCGGTCTATCCACGGCGACATCCCCCACTTACCCTGGCTGCTTACCTGCGTCGCGAGTCCGCTGGCGTCTACGACGTCCCTCCAGACCCCGATCCCGTAGCGCCGCTGATCGGGGTGCGGCGTGTAGAAGATCGTCGCGCCAGCCGTCTGGTCGAGCTCCATCTCAGCCACGGTGGACGGGGCCATCAACTGCTGGCCGTTGTAGTAGCCGCGGCCCAGCACCATCTCCATCAACCGCCTGTAATCAGTCAGCGTGGAGAACACCCCACCGCCTATCTGGGGATTGGAGAGCGGCCAGTAGAAGGCACTGGACATGCCAAGCGGCGTGCGAATCTCCTCCGCGAACACCTGCGCCCACGTCTTCCCGGTCGCGACTTCAGCAATGCGCCCCGCCACCTGCATGGATGCGCCGCCGTAGTTAAACTGGCTGCCCGGCGCCGCGATCAGGCCGGCATCGCGGATCGCCGCCACGCACTGGACAAGGGTAACGCCTGAGTCGCCAAGACATGCATTGTCCGCCGGAAGCCCCGACGTGTGAGACATCAGCTGACGGATCGTAATCGTGCCCTTCTGCCCGGTCCAGTCCGGCAGGTACTCGGACACTGTGTCGTCGAGTTCGATGGTCCCTGCATCCACCAGGCTCATGATCACTGCGCCCGAGATCCATTTCGTCGAAGAGGCGATCGAGATGTTGGTCGATGGACCGAACGTGCCGAAGTGGTGCTCGTAGATGGACTCCCCGTCCTTGAACAGCACCAGGGAAGCGCCCGGGAAGTTACCGGAGTCCACCTGTGCCTGGATAGTAGCCTGCACGCCAGAGAAGTCATACGCGGGCGCCGCTTCCACCGGCAGCGAATGATGGCCCGGCATCAGCGCAACGATGCCGAGGAGGCCGAAAATCGCGATTCGGACGAGGAGCATGTGCTCTAGGTTATACCTCCCAGGTGACCCCGCAACCGCGCGTTCTGAGTGCCCGCTTACCGTCGCTGCAGCTCCAGTCGGCGTTCGCGATGAGTCTAGAGGGGGACGTGTGTTGCTGATGGGTCTCGCTGGTGCCTTTGAGGCCTTCACTCGAACAGCGACATGAGCAGCCCGACAACAGGTACCAGGCGCTCGTTCCGAGGATCCGGGCCAACGCTGAACTCCTGCATACTTGTCGCGCCGAGCAGAACATGGCTGCCCGGGTCGCCGTAGATACAAAGCGGCGACAGTACCTCGTCCCCAATCTTGATCGGCACTGGCCCAGCGTCGGGTTCTAAAACTCGATTGTCGGCTGTCTGCATCCGACGCCTGGCCGTGGGCTTGTGCCCGAGGCGCTCAAGGATGTCGTGCGGAATCCACGTCCACATCGCGCCAGTGTCCGCTTGTAGCTCCTCGAATTCACCGCTGTCGGCGCGCCCAATGCCGGTCGTCACATAGAAGGCACCCATGTCTGTATTCTACCCCCCGCCGCCGCCCGACTCAGCCCGCTCTGGGTTCTCGGTGCTGGTTCTCCGCCTACCCCCGCTGCAGCCCCAACCCTCGCTGCGCGATGATATTGCGCTGGATCTCGCTGGTGCCGCCGGCGATCATGCCGCCCAGCGACGTCATGTAGCCCATGCCCTGCGCACCGTTGAGGCGCGCCCACTTGCCGGACTCAGGGCGCAGCGGGCCGTAGAGGCCCAGCACCTTCACGCCGGCGTTGTAGACGCGGTGCGCGACCTCCGAGTTGTAGACCTTGGACATCGATGACTCCGCGTTCGGGACTTCGCCGCGGGCCTGCATCGAAGCGACACGGAGGCTCAGGTAACGCCCAACCTCGCACTCGACGACGAGACCGGCGAGAAGGTTGCGGACAACTCGGTGCTCCGGCGACTTGGCGCTGCCGTTCGACGACGTCTTCACGTGCGCGATCAGGTCGTCGAGGCCGCGGCGTACGAGGGCTGCATTGCCGATGCCGCTGCGCTCGAAGTCGAGCAGCGCCGCGCCGACGTACCAGCCTCGGTTCTCCTCGCCGACGATGTTCTTCGCGGGGACGCGCAGGTCTTCGAAAAACGTCTCGTTGAAGTAGTGGGTGCCGGCCAGGTTGATGAGCGGCCGAGTCGAGAACCCGGGCGCGTTGGTGGGAGTCAGGAAGAACGTGATGCCCTTGTGCTTCGGCGCCTCGGGGTCCGTGCGCGCGAGGAGGAACATCCAGTCGGCGCGGTGTGCGTTCGAGTTCCAGATCTTCTGCCCGTTAATGACGTAGTCGTCGCCATCACGTACGGCCCTCGTCTGGAGCGATGCAAGGTCGGAGCCAGAGCCCGGCTCCGAGTACCCCTGGGACCACTGGACGTCCGCCGTGGCGATGCCGGGCAGGTGCTCCCTCTTCTGATCCTCTGTGCCGTACATCATTAGCACTGGCCCGAGCATGTTGATCCCGAAGAAGTCGGTCAGCGGCGCGCGGCTGTAAGACAGCTCTTCCTTGAGGATCACCTGGTCCATGATGCCCATGTCGTTGCCGCCGTACTGCTTCGGCCAGTGGGGCACCAGCCAGCCTTTCGCCGCCAGCTTCTTCTGGAACGCTTTCGCGAAGGCCCAGGCCTCGTCGCTGCTGACCTCTTCGCCTTGCTCGTCTTCCGAGCGCAATTCCTTCTTGAGGAACTCTTTGATCTCGGTGCGGAACTTTTCCTGCTCGGCGGTGAACTTGTAGATCATCAGGCGCCTCCTCGGGCACTCGGCTGCGGATTGCAGCGCCAGTATGGGGCAACTCTGACGTGCGCGTCAATGTTTCGGGTCACAGTCGATCCGGCGGTATTCTTGGAACGTGAAACTGCCGCCGCTGAGATTCCTCCTGGCGTTATCGGGCGCGCTGCTATTCTGCCTGGCTTGTTCCGATGACAACGGTGAGTCGCTCCCGACCGGTGCTACCGCTGCTACGCCCACCGCGCCAGACGACGATTGTGGACTGTCCGCTCTCCCCGCGAGTACTACGACTCCGGATCTCAGCTGGAACGGCTGGCGAGAAGACTACAGCTGGGAGTTGATAGAGGACCGGGCGATCCAGGCAGTCGCGATCGTACGAGGTGTAGTTCTCGCTGAGGTAACCCAAGATGTCGACACTGGGCTTCAGCAGTCTGCGTGCCTTTGGGTGACAGATGTCCTCCGCGGCAACAGCGTAGCTCCGGGAAACGTGATTGTCGTTGGCTGGCCTGCGCCGGTGCCATTCGAATCCGGCATCACGGACGTGCGGGTCGGCTACCAGACCGGCAGGGAGTACATTGCCTTCCTACAACCGCCGTCGACACGTCAATCCTTCGAGTACCCTGTCACAGTCGACTACGCCACGTGGCTGCGAGACGTTTATCCCGTTACGACAACCGGCCCTGGAGCTGCGCCCTCAACGGATGACGTGCAGCGCTTAATCGATCTGTCCAGGAACTCCGACAACTTGAGCGCCTCAGTCGCGCCCATCCTATCAGAGTATGGCCTGGAACTTCGCAGCGGCCTGGAAGTAATCGGTATCACTATCCCGCCGCTCCCGGACGCCCAGGGGACGCTCTATCGAAACAAGGAGGGTACGCCCGATTTCATCTGGCGTAGCAACTACAACCGCGTTCGCGACGCCATAGAATCGGGCGGCTACAGCTGGACGGAAGTGGCGTCTGCACCAGCAAAGGTCGCGTACGCGGAAGTGAACCCACCAGACGACAGATCCGAGCATGAGATCCCCGCAACCTTCGTCTTTCGGGATGGACACGTCATCGCCGCGTTCCTGACGGACTATTCGAACAACCCATGGCCGCTGAATGCTTACTTAGAGGTCGCTACCGCCATTTCCGCATCTGACGCAGGCGCTCTCGCATCTCTCCCCAACCGCGCACCCTCGACCGTCAACTTGGCGGAATGGTTCGGCGTCGATTCGATCTCCTTCGTCCGCTATAAGGGTGGCGACAGCAGGATGATTGACGGCCTCTTCGAAACACCCGAGTCTCGGCAGCGGCTGGTCGACACACTCAATCGGGGCTTCGAGACGCATGAGTTGGACATGATCCCCCAATCCGGCTGCGACAGCACGTGGTTCGTCATCGAACGGGACGATGGATGGTCGTTCTCGTTGACGTTTGAGTCATCGGCGAACCGCTTCTATTTTGACGCTGACGGTTTCTGGGTGGACGCATCGGTCGAATTTGCTGCGCTTGTCGGCATCGAGCCGTTCTCGGCGGGCGTCTGTTATTGATGAGTAGCGTTTCTCTCGATTCGGGACACCGTTAAGACCGGCCGACCAGTCTCCTCTACATGACGATGGTCACACCGCCTCGGCACAACATCCGCTAACATACCTCCATGACCACACCACGCCTCGCTTCCATTCAGGTCGGGCAGCCGCGCGAGATGAACGACGAGGGCTGGCCGGACCGGCGCACCGGCCCCTGGGTCTCCGCGATCATCAAGGAGCGCGTCGAAGGCTCCGCGTTTCTTTCGAGTACGAACCTCGCCGGCGATAAGCAGGGGAACCCGGCTGTGCACGGTGGCCCCGACAAGGCCGTCCTCGGCTACGGAGCGGGACGCTACCCGCTGTGGCTGCAAGACCTCGGGATCGAGCTGCCGCACGGTGCTTTCGGCGAGAACATGACCATCGAGAGGCTTGACGAAGAGTCAGTCTGCATCGGCGACATCTACGCGATCGGGCTGGCGATGGTGCAGGTGTCGTCGCCCCGGCAGCCTTGCTGGAAGATCGCTAGGCGCTGGGGCATCAAGACGCTGACAGCCACCGTCGACAAGACCGGCCGGACAGGCTGGTACCACCGCGTCCTCACCGAAGGCAACATCGAAGCAGGCAACGAGGTCACGTTGCTGGAACGCCCGCACCCCGAGTGGACGGTGATGCGCGCGACTCGCGTCATGCAGAACCGCCGCCGCGACATGGCGGCGGCGAACGAGCTAGCCAGCCTCGAGCCGCTCGCGGAGACGTGGAAGACGGCGCTGCTGACGCCGAGTGGCTGACCGCCTCCCGTGAGACGGCCCACCGGCCCGTCTCTACAGGTCCTTTTCGCCGGTCGTCTTCGCGTTTACGAGCGCAGCCATCACGCCCAGCGGCTGCTTGCCTTCGTACATAAGCTGGTGGCAGAGGCCGATCTCGTCCCAGGGGTAAGTCTTACCAAGGCAGGGGTCGATCTTGCCGTCCAGCACCATCTGGTTGAAGGCGTTCGACTGCTGGTCGTTTGCGAAGTGTGAGCCCTGGAAGCGCTTCTGGCGCATCCAGAGGTAGCGCAGGTCAACCGTCGCGTTGAAGCCGGACGTCCCCGCGCAGATCACCACCATCCCGCCGGTATCGCAGAGGAAGATCGAGGTCGGAACCGTGTCCTCGCCCGGGTGATCGAAGACGATGCGCGGGCTCTTCCGCTCGCCGAGGATCTCCCAGAACTTCGCACCGACTGCGCGCGCGCCCGCCGCCCACTTGGCGTAACCCCCTTCGTCTGTCCAGTGCGGCATCATCCCCCAGTGGTCAAACTCTTTGCGGTTGATGCAGCCCTTCGCGCCGAGCTTCATGCAGAACTCGAACTTGTCCTCGCTGGACACAACGGCGATCGGGATGCCGCCCAGCTGCTTCACGATCTGGATCGCCATCGAGCCGAGGCCGCCGGAGCCGCCCCAGATGAGCACCGGATCGCCCGGCTTGACCGTGTTCGGCGGCCAGCCCATGAGCATCCGGTATGCGGTCGCCCCGACGAGCGTCGGAGCCGCGGCCTCCTCCCAGGTCAGGTGCGGGGCCTTCGGCATGCACTGGTGCGCCTGCACCTTCGTGAACTGCGCGAAGCTGCCCCAGTTCGATTCGTAGCCCCAGATCCGGAACGAAGGATCAAACATCGGCTCGTTACCGGCCTTCACGTACTCAGTGTCCTCGTCCCACATGCCGCAATGGATGACGACACGGTCACCGACCTTGATGTTCGTCACCTTGTCGCCGACGGCGTAGACGATCCCCGACGCGTCGCTCCCACCGATATGGAAGCCCGTCATGTCGCCTTCTTTTTCGCGGGCCTTGATTACGTTAACCGGGATGCCACGCGCCGCCCACACGTTGTTGAAGTTGATGCCAGCGGCCATGACCATCACCAGCGCCTCGCGAGGCTTGAGTTCGGCCGGCGTCTCAATCTTCTCGATCTGAAAGGCGTCCTTCGGATCGCCGAAGCGTTCTGGTCGAATGAGGTGCGCGTACATGTACTTCGGCACCTCGCCTATCGGGGGAATGTCACCGATTTCGTAGACGTCCTTCTTAGCAGTAACCACCGCGGTCCTCCATCGACATTGCTTGTGGGTCAGGGCCCCAGCCCTGACGGGCGCGGCCTAACGTATCACGCGCGCAGAAAGCGGGGCAACGCTGCGATAGCTGCTAGCAGGAGGTACAGGCAAAACCGATATATTCGCCAACCGGCACGCAGCCCGCCTCGATTGGCGCGCCAGCCACGTGCGCCGCGACGAGCACAACGTCCACCGCCGTCATCTTGTCGTCGCAGTTCGGGTCCACCCAGGGCGGGTAACACTCGCCCTCATAGTTAAAACACCCCAGCTGGTCGCGGCCGCAGTCGTCCGCCTCCGCCAGCTTCGCCGCCAGCTCGAGCGCCGGAATGATGTCTTCCTGCCCGACGCTGTCGTTGCAGGACGCGTCGCCCATGGGATACCCGGCCGGCGGAGGCGTTCCGGTTGGTTGCGGTGAAGCAGTCGGCGGCGTTCCGCTCAGCTCAACCGCGCCGGCGTCACATTGCCCATCGCTAATGAGTGCGCCGCGCTGGTCGGGACCGGCTACACAACCGCCACGATTGATCGCGGGACTGTCCGCCATCAGCTGCCTCGTCTGAGTCGGTCCGCCGTTGTCTGCGAGCGCCATGATCCTGGCGTTATCGGTCTCGGTATCACCGGTGCCAGTCGTCTTGCAGTTGTTTGTCATCGGCGAGAAGACGTTGTAGCCCTGCGACGTCTGGTTGCCGCCCGTGTGGCAGTTCGTACCGTTGTTGGAAAAGATTGTCGCCTTGTAGGAGCTGGAGGCTGTGGTACTGGTGAAGAGACCACCGTACGCGAATCCGGAGGCCGGGTTGTCGGCGATGGTGCTGTTGATGATGCTCAGCGTGGAGTTGTTGGAGATGCCTGCTACCCCTGCCGTCGAGCCCAAGGTGCCTGTGTTGTTGCTTATAGTGCTGCGGACGAGCGTCATGGTGCCGTCCGAGTTGTTGATCGCACCGCCGCTGTTTCCCGAGAAGGTTGAGCGGCGAATGGTCGTGTCGCCGCGGCTAACCAGACCCGCCCCATTGTCCGCAGTATTGAGTGTGAAGGTCGAGTACTCCACTGTGAGGTCACCCTCTGTCGCGAGACCGCCGCCGCTGTCGCAGTCATCGCAGCCAGAGTCGGCGGTGTTATCGGAGATGGTGCTGTGTGTGATGGTTAGTGTGCCGCCGTCAGCGTTGAAGATGCCCCCGCCCTCGATGGCATCGTTCTGGGTAATCGTCGAGTCCGCGACGGTCATCGTGCCCGAGTTGTAGATCGCGCCGCCGGTGAAGTCACCGGAGTTGTTGGCCGACATCGTGGTGTTGTTCAACGTGGCGGTCCCCAGGTTGCAGACACCTGCGCCGCGGCCGTCGATAAAGTTCTTGGCAATCCTCGAGCCTTTTGTGGACAGCGTTCCTGCGTTGTAGATAGCGCCGCCACATTGGCCTGGGCCAGACGCACTCGCACCGTAAATCCAGACTTTTTCGAAGGTGACGTTGCCGCTCGCTGAGACGTTAAAGATCTGAATGTCGTCGCCCATCGCCCGGAGCGCGCTGTCGTCAGTGTTCAACCCCAGGACCGTCATATCGCCGGTGATATTCACGGTGGACGTCAGATCGACCTCGCGGTCGCCGACCTCGATCACCTGCACGCCGGCGGTCGTATTTCCGAGGGTCACTGCCTCGCGAAAGCTGCATCCGTTAACGTCGCAGCCGTCCTGGGCTGGGTCGTCGCTCCGGGTAACGATGATGTTCTCGGCGGATGCAGAGCCGGCGAAGAAGGCAAGTCCCGCGGCGATGGTGAGTGTGGACAGGAGGGCGGGTGCGAACTTGATGAGTCTCATCAGTGGTCAAGACGCCGGGAACGAAGCGTTGTAACCAGACTGCCCGTTCAGCAGCCGATAAGGCCACATTGCAACGGCGGGAATCTGTTGACAACGCTGCGCTGGATTGAGCGCTGAAACCCATCGCGCTATGCTCAGTCTGCACCCATGGCCGTCGACCAAACCGTCCTCGATACCATCGCCCTCTCCCGCGGCGAGTACGAGATGATCGTGCAGCGGATCGGCCGCGAACCCAATGAGGTCGAGCTTGGCCTCTTCGGGGCGTTGTGGAGCGAGCATTGCGGCTACAAGAACTCGAAGCCGCTTCTCCGCCTGCTGCCGGCCGAGGGCTCTTTTGTCCTCACGAAGCGCGGGGCAGAGAACGCCGGCGCAGTCGATATCGGTGACGGCATGTGCGTCGTCATGAAGATCGAGTCGCACAACCATCCCTCAGCTGTCGAGCCGTACCAGGGCGCGGCCACCGGCGTCGGCGGGATCGTCCGAGACATCTTCGCGATGGGTGCACGGCCAATCGCGCTCCTGGATTCGCTGCGGTTCGGGCCGCCATCGGATGCAAAGTCGAAGTACCTGTTCGAAGGCGTGGTTGCTGGGATCGGTGGATACGGCAACTGCCTCGGCATTCCGACCGTCGGCGGTGAGGTCGTCTTCGAAGAGGCCTACGCAAACAACCCGCTGGTCAACGCGATGTGCGTCGGGCTGGCGCGGGTCGACCAGCTTGTGACGGCGAAAGCGGAAGGGCCCGGAAACACGCTGATGCTGGCCGGAGCTGACACTGGCCGCGACGGCATACACGGCGCGTCCGGCCTCGCCTCACGGACCGACCCCGGGGCACGCTTCGAGGAATTGCGCCCCGCCGTGCAGGTAGGCAACCCATTCCTCGAGAAGATGCTACTCGAAGCATGCCTGGACCTCGCGTGGAACCACCGCGACTGGATCACCGGTATCCAGGACCTGGGCGCGGCCGGTCTCACATCGTCTGCGATCGAATCGGCGAACCGCGGCGGCACCGGCATCCGCATCGACGTTTCGAAGGTCCCACGGCGCGAAGAAGGCATGACGCCGTACGAGGTGATGCTTTCGGAATCACAGGAACGGATGCTGATCATTGTCCGCAAGGGTCACGAGACCGACGTAGCGAAGCTGTTCGAGCGATGGGAAGTGGCAACAGCGATCATCGGCGAGGTCACCGATGACCAGCGCGTTCACATCTTCGATGGCGATATGGAGGTCGCATCGGTGCCGGTGCTGCCGCTAATGGAGGCACCGGAGTACACACGCGAAGGTATGCCGGACCCGAAGCTCTTCGAGATGGAGAGCCTGGATCTCAGCACGCTCCCAGAAGTGGCCGATCCACAGGCCACTTTGCTGGACTTGCTCGCCTCGCCGAATATTGCCAGCAAGCGGCTCGTTTACCGGCAGTACGACCAGAGCGTACTCACAAACACGGTGACAGAAGCTGGCGCGGACGCGGCTGTGATGCGCGTGCGGGACACCCCTCGAGGCTTTGCGGTCTCCACCGACGGCAACGGACGCTACTGCTACATCGATCCTTATCGAGGAGGCGCTATCGCGGTGGCCGAGGCGGCACGCAACGTTGTCTGCGTGGGCGCGCATCCGGTGGCGGTGACGGACTGCCTGAACTTCGGCAACCCGGAACGGCCGGACGTCTACTTCCAGATGGAGGCGGTGATACACGGGATCGCTGACGCTTGCGCAGCGCTGGGGACACCGGTCATCTCCGGCAACGTCTCGCTGTATAACGAGACGGGAGACCAGCCCGTGTATCCGACGCCTGTAATAGGAATGCTCGGCATCCTGGACGACGTCACCCAGCATTGCACTCCCTCACTCAAGAACGAGGGCGACCTCGTGTTCCTGATTGGCTCGCACATCGAGCAGCCGCTGGAGTCACTTGGCGGCAGCGAGTACCTCAAGCACAAGCATGGGCTCGTGGGCGGGAAGTTGGACATCGACCTCGTGCGCGAAGCCCGAATGCAGATGGCCGTCCTTGCCGGCATCCGGCAGCACGTGGTGAACGCCGCGCATGACTGCTCCGACGGCGGATTCGCGGTGACTCTTGCCGAAATGTGTATCGCCGGCGACAAGGGTATCGACGCCTCCAGCGCAATGCTCGGCCCGCGCCTCGCGCCGACACTCTTCGGCGAAGCTCAATCGCGGATCGTGGTCACGGTACCGGAGTTCAGGCGGGATGGGCTGATAAGCCTCGTGCAGGCGAACGGTGTGCCTCTAGAGTTTGTCGGGCGCGTGACGTCAGAGCCAGTCTTGCGGCTGGGTTCGATGACCGTACCCGTTGCCGAGTTGCAGGATGCGTGGGAGAACGGCCTGAGCCGAGCGCTGGGCGCGTAAGCCTCCAACCTCCTACTTCTCATCTCCTACCTCGTACCTCCTAAAACCTGTACCCTAAGCCCCATGTCCGGAGACATCTTCGTCCAATCGCTGGCCAACCGAATCCGCGCGATGAACATCCTCTGGGAGCGCGCCATCAGCGATATGACGCTGGAGCAGGTGAACCACCACGAACGGGAACTCGTCCTGCCGATTGCTTTCAGCTTCACGCACTTCATGCATGCACAGGATCAGTCGATCAGCGCCGTGTTCCGGCGGGAATCGCCAATCTGGGCGAGCGGTGGCTGGCAAGCAAAGGTTGGGCTGACTATCGACCGTCTTGGTCGCGAGGAAACCGTGGAGGAAATGCAGAATCAGAGAATCGGCAACCTCGAAGCCTGGAAGGAGTACCAGGCCCAGGTCATCGCCCGTACAAGCGAAACGCTGGACACCATAGATATCCCGATGCTTGAGCTGGTAGTTATGCCGCAGCTGCCGCCGCAGATGCAAAACATCTTCTGCGGCATCGTCATCGGACCGGGCGGAGCGCTACGGAGGCTCGAGGTCTTGGAGTGCTTCGTCTACCAGCACGGCCTCCGCCACATGGGCGAGATCGAGCACGGGCGGGCGCTGGTTGGCCTGCGCGGAATGACGTCGTAGGGTCGCGCTACAGCATCTGCTCCTGGGACGGCAGACCGAACCTCAGGCCCAGGAGATTCGCGATCTGAGCGGCGTTGCGCACGGAGTAGTCCCGATAGCAGTTGTTGAACAGCACGTGTGTCTCGCTGGTCTCTGAGGCGAGGCGTTCGATGTTGGGCACCCACTCGCGCAGTTCATCCTCGCTGTACAGGTAGTCGAAGCGCTCGGCGGCCGTCTTCACACGCTTGTTCCAGGTCTCCGCGTTGTGGCCGTGCATGCGAATCACGCCGAGTGATGTTGTGGCTGCGACGACGGGCGGCACGCTGGTCTTGAATCCCTGCGGCTCGTCGACGCTAACATACGTGATCGCGTTTTCGCGGAGGAACTTCAGCGAGCGCTCCTGGTCTTCGGCGGAATCCATCCAGGCACTGTTGCGGAACTCAACTGCCATTCGGAACTGCCCGAGCCGCTCCTTCGCCTGCAGGATGTAGTCGCGGTTGTCGCGCCGCGGCCCGAACCACGGCGGGAACTGGAACAGAACAACGCCGAGCTTGCCGGCGCTGTCCAGCGGCAGTAGCACCTCCAGGAAGCGCCGCCACAGCTCGTCGCCGATCTCCGGAGGAAGGTCTTTGTAGTAGACGTTGGTCTTCTCCGCCGAATCGGCGGGCAACTGCTCCTTCATTTCTTTGGGCAATGCGCGCGTCGCGGCGCCGTGCAGCGTGAACAGTCCGTAAGACTTCACATCGAACGTGAAGTCCGAAGGCGTGCGCTCCACCCAGCCCTCCGGGTTTCGTTGCTGGGGGATCGCGTAGTAAGTGCTGTCGACTTCGACGATTGGAAAGCGCTCCGAGTAGAAGCGAAGCCGGTCTTCGGGCGACTTCGCGGCGGGCGGATACCAGTTCGCGTCGATCAGGGTCTTGTCCGCCCACGAGCACGAGCCAACCAGAATCTTCCCAGCCATGCGCTTCATTATGTGCCTCTACCGTCCGCCGAGCCCTGTCCTCTGTCACCTGTCACCTGTAACCTAGCGAGCGTGGAACGCCGCACTCTTGAACCGGTTGATGCCTTGCGCCTGCTGAACGGCGGGCCGGTGGTGCTCGTTACCACCCGATGGCGCGACAAGACCAACGTCATGCCTGCGATCTACTACACGCAGCTCTCTCGCACGCCTCCGCTGATCGGCGTTGCCGTACATCCCCAGCGCCACACACACGACATGATCCGGTTCTCAGAGCAGTTCGCGCTCAATTTCCCGGCCCGCGACCTGCTGAACCACACGCAGTATTTCGGCTCAGTGTCGGGCGACAACGTCGGCAAGCTGGAGCTCGCCAAGCTTCCAACCGTCCGCGCCACGACGATCGACGCGCCACTTATCGAAAACTGTGTCGCCTGGATCGAATGCGGACTGGAAGACACGTATCGCATCGGCGACCACACGCTGTTCGTGGGGCGCGTCCTCGTCGTCCAGGCCGCCCGGGAGGCGTTCGACGAGGTGTGGCTGCTGGATGATCAAGAGTACGCGCCTCTCCATTACTTAGGGAGCGACCGTTACGCAACGCTGCGAGAGCGATTGCAGGCCGTTCTGCGCACCAGCGAAGAAGGCGCGATCGAGCTGGACGAGTCGAAGGACGAACTGGAGCAGCGCGACGAAACGGAAGCCCTGGAGCGGGAACGCCGTCAACGCGAAGGGCTGGAATCAGGCTAGGCCGACCGGGCGCCCGGTCTGTAGTGACTTCACCGCCGCCCGCGCAGCTACAACTCCGGCGCGACCGTCTTCACCCGTGACCGCGGGCTCCGTGTTTTCAGTGACGCAGCGGACGAAGGCTTCCAGTTCCACCCGATACGCCTCGGCATAACGCTCAGCAAAGAAGTGCAGCGGGAGCGCGGAGTGTGCGCCGCGCTTGTCGACGACCGTTGCCGAATTCGGTGTCCGGTTCTGGACTGAGGCCGCGCCGGTCGATCCGAAGACCTCGACGCGTTGGTCGTAGCCATATGCCGAATGCAGGTGGTTGTCGACCGTCGCGACGACTTGGTTAGCCATCCGCAGCGACACGACTGCACCGCCGAGTACGCTCCGAGTTGGCCCGCCGACGCCAATCGCGTAGACTTCGATGATCTCGGAGCCGGAGAGATGGCGAGCCATGTCCAGGTCGTGGATTGTCGTCTCGAGAAATAGGTCCTCCGGCAAACGGCCGGCGTTTCCGGCCACGGGATTCGGATCGCGGCTGGTCATGTGCATTATGCGCAGGTCCCCGATGCCGCCGCGAGCGATGGTGTCTCGCACCGCCGCGAAGCTCGGATCAAAGCGGCGATGGAAGCCGATTTGCAGCTTCACTCCAGCTTTCGAGACGGCAGCCAGCGCCGCATCGCACTCCTTCAGCGTCGAACCAAGCGGCTTCTCGCAGAAGATGTGCTTACCGGCGCGCGCAGCATCGATGATTAGCTTCGGGTGGAGTGCGCGAAGCGTGGCGACGACAACAGCGTCGATATCCGGATCTGCGATGAGTTGAGTCGCCTCCGCGTATACCTTCGAGACGCCGAATCGTTCGCCGACTGATTTGGCGCGTTTCCGTCTGACCTCGGCGACCGCCTCCAGCCGTGCGCCTGGAATGCGCGTCGCCAGGTGTTCGGCGTGGATGCTGCCCATCGCCCCGACGCCGATGACGCCGACCCGCAGCGTCACGCGCCGAGGCTCCGCAAGTAAGCGCGGTCGTTCTGGGCAATGAGCAGCGGAGGCATCCGGCCCGGCGGCGCTTCGTTCTCGACGACGATCCAGCCCTCGTAGCCGCCCGCGATCAGTTCTTTGTAGAACCCTTCGTGATCGACCGTGCCTTCGCCGATCGCGCAGAAGATGCCGTTGCGAATGGCTGTGACGTAGTCCCAGCGTTCTGCCTTCGCGCGCTCGACCGTTGGCCCGTCGCAGTCCTTGAAGTGCACATGCCAAACTCGGTCGCGGTAGCGCCGCAGCACTTTGATCGGATCATCTCCCGCGTAAGCGAAGTGCCCGGTGTCCAGGCACAGGCCGATCAAGTCCGGCGGCGTCGAGTCCAGCAGCCGTGCCGTCTCCGCCGCCGTCTCGACGAACGTCCCGCAGTGGTGGTGGAAGACCGTCCGGAGACCGCTGTTCTCGCGGATCATCGTAGCCAGCCAGATCGCGTCATTGATAAATGCATCCCATTCGGCGTCGCTCATCGAGTCCTTGGCGGTGATGCGCCCAGCTTTCCGCAACCGCGGCGAGCGCTCGCCGGGGTCGTCGGCGAGGATGATGAACGGTTTGTCCTTGCTGTCAGCACTGATTTCTGCCAGTAGTCTTGCCGCCCGTAGAGCGATAGGCTCTTCCCCGATTGCCAGGGTTTCCGATTCCGTCGGGATTACGCAACCGAACCTCCCGAGGCCTTCGGGCGTGAACGCGCCCAACATAGAGAGCCCGCGGGCAGAAAGTTCGCGCCGGATGAGCTTCGGGTCCTCCGGCATGAACCCCCAATCCCCAAGCTCGGTCCCCTCGTAGCCTGCCGCCTGCATGTCGTCCAGCACCTGCAGCCAGCTGAGCGAATCCTGGCCGTCGACGCCTTTGACGACTCCCCAGGAGCACGGTGCGTTCCCGATTCTTATGCGGCCCATATCGCAGGCGAGCATAGCACCCGCGATCGTCGGTCAAGCTAGTTGGGTACGGGGATGCCCGCTTCCTTGTACAGCTCCCCGCGCAGGTCCTTCAGCGCCCGCACCGCGTTGCCGGTATACGCCGCGGAGTGGTGTCCGGCGATCACCTTCGGGTCGAGCCCGATCAGCCGGTCGAAGACGGCGCTGGTGTGTGGGCCGATCGGCAGGTAGCCCGGCAGTGAACGCAGCGCCGAGATCGACTGCTCGATCATGTCTTTGTCCGTCACTGCGGGGGGCTTGCCGAAGACGGTGAACAGGTCGCTGACGAACAACGTTCGAGTCGTCTCTTCGAACACCATGATCGCGTCCCAGGCGTGGGGCACGTGTGGAGTGATAAGAAAGCGCAGCTTCTTGTCGCCGAGATCGAGGACGTTGTCGTCCATCATAGGCTTCGCCTTCTTGCTGAAGAACTCGTCGTTGCCGATCAGCGACGTCACCATCCCGGCTACGGGCTCGGCGTTCGGCGCCGCCGCCAGGAAGTCGTTCAGGGCGCCGCACTCGTCCGACTCGAGGTGCGACCAACTGATGTAGGCGAGGTCCCTAGGGTCGAGCACTTTCTTGACGGCCTCCAACGTATCGGGGAACAGCGCCTTTGATCCGGTGTGGAACATCAGCGGCTTGTCGGCCTTGATCAGGAACTGGCTGAACTCGACCGGCGCCGCGCCCTCGAGGAACTGCGAGATGCGGAAGATGTTCGGGGCTATTTCGTGAACTTCTGCAGTCATGGCTTCCTCCTCCTCGAGCCCCATCCTACCGCGCCGAGAACGGCCCACCCAACCTTGACGTGCGCGTTAGAGTACACCCATAATCCCACTGAAACCTCGAACCTGAGACCTGACACCTAAGGAGACACCGCATGGACTTTCGCCTGAGCCCCGAAGACGAAGCTTTCCGCCAGGAAGTCCACGAGTTCATCGACAAGGAGTGTCCGAAAGAACTGCGTGAACGCGCCGGCATCGGCAGCTTCATGTCAAACGCGCAGCACTTCATCGCCTGGCGCAGGAAGATCGCCGACAAAGGGTGGGTCGCGCCGGCATGGCCGAAGGAGTACGGCGGCGCGGGCATGAGCATCATGCAGCAGTTCACCTACAACATGGAGACCGCCCGCATGCGAGCGCCTTCCCCTCTGTTCATCGGCGGGCTGGGCGTGGCGGTCCTCGGGCCGACGATCCTCGTCTACGGCAGCGAGGAGCAGAAGAAGGAGTATATCCCGGGCATCCTCTCCGGCGAGGTCATGTGGTGCCAGGGCTTCTCGGAGCCGGGATCGGGGTCCGACCTGGCTTCGCTGCAGACGCGCGCGGTGCGGGACGGCGACGACTACGTCATCAACGGCCAGAAGATCTGGACGACGCTGGCGCATATGTCGAAGTACATGCTCTGCCTGGCGCGCACGAACCCGGACGTCCCGAAGCACAAGGGCATCTCGTACTTCGTGATCCCGATGGACTCGCCGGGGGTGACGGTGCGGCCGCTGATGAACATGGCCGGCTCGCACGAGTTCAACGAGGTGTTCTTCGACAACGTGCGGATCCCGGCCAAGAACCGCCTCGGGGAGGAGGACCGCGGATGGTACATGGCGGTGACGACGCTGGACATCGAGCGCTCGAACATCGGGTCGGCGATCGGGCAACACCAGTCGGTGGAGGATCTCGTGGACTTTGCGAAGGAGCAGAAGGGCAACGGCAAGACGGTGCTCAACTCCAACGCGAAGATGCGGTACGAACTGGCGGAGCGGATGATCGAGGTTGAGGCGTCGCTGATGCTGTCGTACCGGCTGATAACGATGCAGAACCGCGGGCTGATCCCGAACTACGAGGCCTCGGCGACGAAGCTGTACTCGATGGAGCTGAACCAGCGGATCGCGAACACGGGGCTGAAGCTGCTGGGGATGTACGGGCAGCTGGCGGACGGCAAGAGCACGTGGTCTCCGCTGGGCGGGCGGCTGCAGTACACCTACCTGCGCTCGGTGGCGAACACGATCGAGGGCGGGACGACGGAGATCCAGAAGAACATCGTGGCCACGCGAGGGTTGGGGCTGCCGCGCAGCGATTAGGGCCCCGCTCCGCCTCTCCCCCCGGAACAGGGAACATGGAACACGGAACATGGCCTCGATTGGGCGCGGCAAGCAGCGCCCCTCCAACGTCGACGATTGATTGATTTTGGGATTTCGTATCTACGTCTGATTGATCTGCTGACAAGCGGGGAGCTTTCATGATTTTGTCCCGCCACCCCGCTCCACCAGACCCTTACAGGGCCAGGTTTGCTTTGCAAAAACGGTGTTTTCGCGTTGGCGCGTGACGAGCTTTAGACTTGACTTAGTCCACGGACTTAGTTTATATTCAATGATCATGAGCACTACTGTAAACATGCACGAAGCAAAGACCCACTTCTCGAAGCTCGTCGAACGAGCGTTGAACGGTGAGGAAATCATCATCGCTCGCGCCGGCAAGCCTGTCGTCAGATTGCAGCCAGTCTTCCAGGCTGGAGGGCGCCGTCCACTTGGAATGGACAAAGGCAAGGTCTTCATCCACGACGATTGGGATGACCCCATTCCTGAGCTCGAGGAGATGACCTAAGATTGCGTGCCCTCTTGGACACGCAGAGTTTCCTCTGGTCCACCACTGATGACCCTCGGCTGAGTTCAGTCGCAAGAGAGTTCATCGCTCGCAGGGAGAATCAGATACTTCTGAGTGCGGTCACGTCCTGGGAGATCGCGATCAAATTTGCGCTTGGAAGACTACCGGAGTTATCCGAGGCGCCAGAGGACTACATCCCTGCGCGTATGGCGCAGGCGTCATTCACGCCACTACCAATCGCCATGGAGCACACCTTCCGCGTAGCCCACCTACCCCGGGTTCACCGCGATCCGTTCGATCGCCTGTTGGTCGCGCAGGCACAGGTAGAGGGCTTGCCGATCATCACGAACGATGAACAGATCAGGCGCTACGGAGTCGAGACGATCTGGTAGCCGGCGAGTGACGCAGCTAGTCGCTGGCATCGAGGGTCTTCCGTTTTGCCGTCGCTGCGGAGCGGGAAGGTCGTGGGATCGGGGAGGTCGAGGACTGAGGTGGGGATGTTGCGGCGGCGCTCGCGAGGACTGAGCTCTAAGTTGGCAATTGCAGGCAGTCGCTACCAGATGGCTGGCTTGCGCGGGTGCTTGTGCCGCCGGAGCCGCTCGTCCTTGGTGATGAGCGGCCAGCCGTGCTCAACTGCTGTGGCGTAGATGATGCGGTCAGCGGGGTCTCCCGGGAAGGAACCCGGTAGAAGCACCGCGGCGGTGGCGACAGCGGGGGATATCCCGACTGTGCGAACCTGGGCTGCAATTTCGTCAAGCCATGACTGGATCGGTACGGTCAAGATTATGCGCTCGTGGCGGGCGAGCCATGCGAGTTCGAACCAGGTGATTGACGACACGGCAAGCTCGTCGGCCCCTGTTACAGCTTCTGCCGCGGCAATGCTCAAGCGCTCCGGTTCGGAGGACCACCAATGCAAGACATGGGAATCCAGCAGGACGGTGGTCAAGGCAGGTCCCAGGTGACGCCGGTGCTGAAGAGCTCTTCGTCGCTCGCCGCACTCGTGGCGATACCGGCCAGCTTGTCCTTAAGGGCGTGGGGGCCGCGGGCCGGGGCCAGCCTGGCGATGGTCTGCCCGTGCCGGGTGACCTCGATTTCGTCGCCGGCCTCGACCTCGTCCAGCACGGCGAGGAGCTTTGCCTTGAGTTCGGTAGCAGTCATTTTTCTGGTCATATGGTCATTATAGTGGACATTTGGCAAGTTGACAATTGCATGGCCCTTCGACTCCGGCTGGCGCCGGAGCGCTTGCCGCCCCTTCCACTCTTCTTGTCAGCGCGCGAAGGGCTAGCGCGTGGCATGCCATCACCCCCTTTGCTGAGGAGCAAGTAGCAAGCAGCAAGATTGGCCCCGCCCCTCCCCTCGATTGGCCGCGGATGTCTCGCACTTATTGTGGCGGGATTTGGCGGGAGGTCTAAGAGGGAAGTGGCAGGGGCACTTTTCCCGATTCTCGGATGCGTCGTTGCTTGTCCAGGATAGGGTGCCACCGCACAATCAAAGACGTGAGCGCGCGTGTTCAACCAACCCCGGCGCGAAGCCGGAATATGGCTGCCATTCGAAGCAAGAACACTGTGCCAGAGATGCGGGTACGAAGAGCGATACACCGAGAAGGATACAGGTATAGCCTGCATAAAAAGAGCCTTCCCGGAAACCCAGATTTGGTTTTTCAGAGCCGCAGGTTGGCCGTGTTCGTGCATGGCTGCTTCTGGCACGGGCACGTGTGCCACGAGGCGAAGGCACCGAAGTCCAACCAGTCGTATTGGGGGCCGAAGATTGAGAGGAATGTCCGACGTGATCGCATGAGTGCCAAAAGACTGCGTGCTATGGGCTGGCGGGTTGTTACCATCCGAGAGTGCGACATCGAACGGGGTACCAACCGTCTCTTGACGATCTTGACGCAGAGTCAAGGCGCTATAAAGGAACATCAGTGCCTGAGCTAACAGTGCTTGAACTTTGCTCAGGCGCCGGGGGCCAGGCGCTTGGCCTGGAGCAGGCAGGCTTTGCGCACGTCGCAGCGATCGATAACGACTTTGACGCTTGCACGACCCTCAGGCGAAATCGTCCTGGATGGAAAGTGCTACATGAGGGCGTTGAAGCTCTCGATGGGCGGGAGTTTCGTGGCGTTGACTTGGTCGCCGGAGGTGTTCCTTGCCCACCCTTTTCTATTGCCGGAAAACAGCTCGGTAAAGACGATGAGCGCGACCTCTTTCCAGACGCGATTCGAATAGTGGATCAAGCACGGCCGACCGCAGTTATGATCGAGAACGTGCGCGGACTTATGACGAACAAGTTCAAGACGTACCGCGCGAATGTACTCAATCGGCTGGCTGAGTTTGGTTATTTTGGTGATTGGCGACTATTAAACGCCTGCGACTTTGGTGTTCCCCAACTTCGGCCAAGATCGATTCTAGTCGCAATGAGACGAGAGGCATGGGAGGCGTTCAGTTGGCCAACGGTCAAAACGGAAGCCCCTACCGTTGGAGAGGTGCTATTGGACTTGATGGCCGCGCGTGGATGGACGGGCGCGAAAGAGTGGGCTAAAGATGCGAATGACATCGCGCCGACGCTGGTCGGCGGATCGAAGAAGCACGGTGGACCCGACCTAGGACCCACGCGGGCACGAGAGAAGTGGCGATCTCTTCGAGTGGACGGCCTCGGGGTGGCGGATTTGGCACCAGACGAAGAGTTTGCCCTGAATGGAACGCCACGACTCACGCCCCGTATGCTTGCTCGGATCCAGGGATTTCCGGACGACTGGCTATTTTCTGGACGCAAGACTGCGGCGTGCCGACAAATCGGCAATGCTTTTCCACCTCCCGTTGCCAGGGTAGCGGGCGAAGCGATCGCTTCGGCGCTGGCCACGCTCTCCCATGCTTCCCCTCGGCGGGTGCGATCCCTCGCGTTAGCGCGCTGATGCAAAATACTGACCGCAGTCTCGTTATCTCGGAATTCGACAATTCAAAGTTCCCTTCGGGCCAGCCGACTGTTGAAGACGCCTGGGTCGGTATTTATCAAGTCTTGTGGTGGTATGACCACGACCTGCTGCATATTCATGACGCGCCGGCCCTTTGGCGAAACCGGGTTTGGATGGAGAAGGCGCAGGTCGCCGAACGCTACATCGCTAATGCACTTGGCGTCTCACCCGAAGATGTGAAACACCTGGTTGACCGACAGATGAGGCTAGACAGGTGGCGAGATCTTCAACGTAACAATCCGCTCGGACGCGGCTTCCGTATGCTCATCTCGGAAGTGTTGGAAAGGTGGGGTGATCCTCGCTTCGAGTATCCAGAGGAGACTCGAGCGACCAAGTTCTATCCAGGCATAGAGATGCCTGGAAGAAGTGCGGAACCAAGCATTGACGTTGTCGCTGTCAGCAAACGGACAGGGCGACCACGAGCGGTAATTTCTTGCAAGTGGGGGATTCGCCATGATCGCATCAGCGATCCGACAAACGAGTGCACCCAATACAAGAGCGCTTCGATCCAACTGCAGGAAATGAACCTGCAGTATCTGGTGATAACGAATGAAATCAGTGGACAGCGACTCGACAAGGTACTTAACCAGCCGTGCGTTGATGCGCTGGTGCACGTCAGTCTTGGCTTCGTTGAGGCGGTGAACGGCGGTATCACCGAATTCATGATGGCGGCGAGGGCAGCGCGGCGATTGCTTGACCTAAAAGAGCTGGTTCAATTGACGCAGACGTGGGCTGACTAACCATGCGGCGAAGCGATGAACGCCAACCCGGCTGCAGCTGATGGCTGTGATGACATTTGGCGATTGACAGACCGGGTATGTCTGAATAGCTTCTGGTCTAGTATGGTCAATCTGCGCTCACTTCCGAGAGACAAGGAAGCATACCTAGGGTGGTACTTGGAGACGGCACCAGAGTTCCTCGAAACCTACGTTTGCTACGCTTGGGAAGACAAGGGCGATGGGAAATTCAGTATCAAAGCGCGCGCTGACTCTAGCGCGCAAGATGCTGAATCGCGTTTTGAAGCATCGCGAAAGCTGTCGCTTCTCGCGGCAAAGGGGAAAGTCTTTTTGGGCAGCTGGCAGCAGGGTGAGGAGTACGTCGTCGGTGCGCTGTCGCTTCGCGAGGTTCCGACTCCACTAATTCGGCAGCTTCTTCTCCAAGGGCTCCACCGACTCTATGAAAGAGGCTTCCGAGAGAGAGGCTTTCAGGTAGAACTAGACGGTTTGGCTTTAGAACTCGGCGTTCAACGCGTACTCGTGGATAGGGCCGTAGACTTTCTCTACGAACGCGGCCTTGTAGATGACACCCACGCTATGGGGCGTAACCGGGGAACTGGCTACCTGTGGCTGACACATTCTGGCGCTAGTTCCGTTGAGACCCAAGGTCTCACTGCCGAAGCATTTCTCCAGGAACTCTATCAGTCAACATTTCGTCGTCTCTTCTCAATCAATCAGCAGCTCGCAGTTGATTTGGAAGCGCTACGTGAGAGGGCGGCTACTGGCACAGGATCTCGCCAAGAAGTCGTGGGATTCTCGTCAATGGTTCGAGATTTCGTTCAAGAATTGACTGACCGACTATCCGCAAGGGATGAATCGAAGCCGACCTTGCCCAGAGCTCAGACAATCAATAAGGTCCGACAAATAACGGCGCGAGCCCAATCGGAAACAAGCCGCGAGCACGTCCGGGCTTTAGCCGAAGTGGTGGAAACACACTGGACAAGACTCAATGATCTCCACCAAAAGGGGGTGCACGAGGGAGCCGTAGAAGCGCAGCGGCTCTTTGCGTACACGCTGCTCTTTTCTGCTGACCTTTTGGATGTTGTTGACGCTTCGGCCTAATCCCGGGCAATCCCAAGCCTCTTGTGGCGATAATCCTCCGGAGGCGGACGGGTTGTTGCAGGTTGATTCGCTGGTGCCGCCAAGCGATTCTGGCGAGGGCGTCTAGTCTCTCGGCAGCCCCAACCCTCTTGTGGCGATAATCCTCCGGAGGCGGATGGGATGTTGGGGTTGATTTCGCTGGTGCCGCCGGGAACAGCGGATGGCCTGCGGCGCAGTGGATAGGCAGATTGGCGTCTTCGGTGAGGCGTGACCCCTACGGCGATCGCCAGTGGTATCTACGCGAGACGAGGGTGGCAGGTCAGGACAGGGCCCTGACCCACAAGGGGGGGCGCAAGCAGCGCCCCGACAATTAGGCCAGCCTAGTCCCGAGGCAGACCCAAACCCCGCGTGGCGATGATGTTTCGGTTGATTTCGCTGGTGCCGCCGGCGATGGTAACAGCGGATAGCCTGCGGCGCAGCGGATAAGCAGATTAGCGGCTTCGGTGGGGCGTGAGGCCTACGTGATCGCCCGGCGTTAATCCCTAGGCAAACCCAGCCCTCTGGTCGCGATGATGTTGCGGTTGATTTCGCTGGTGCCGCCGGCGATGGTGCTGGCTACCGCTTGCAGGTAGGTGCGGGCGAAGCGGCCCTTGTTGACAGCGTAACGCTCGGTGACGCCGCCCTTGTCGCCGCGCTCGAGCTGGCCGTAGAGGCCGAAGATCTTGATCGCGGTGTTGTACGTGCGCTGGTTTAGCTCCGCGGCGTAGATCTTCACCGCAGAGGCCTCGTGGTTGGGGACGAGCCCGCGGTTCTGCATGGAGATCACCTGGTAGGACATGAGGCGAGCGGCGTTGGCCTCGATGAAGCGGTCGGCGAGCTCAGCGCGGTGGGTGCGGCCGAGCTTCGCCCCTACGGGCGCCCGTCGGGGCGAGTCGAGGCGCTCCTTCACAGCCTTCACGAGGTCCTCGACGGCCTGGTTCTGGGCGATCGAGGTGCCGATGGATGAGCGCTCGAAGTCGAGGGTGGTGGTGCCGACGTACCAGCCGCGGTTCTCCTCGCCGAGGAGGTCCTTGCGGGGGACGCGGACGTTGTCGAAAAAGACCTCGTTGAAGCCGGGGGTTCCCGCCATGTTGACGAGGGGGCGGACGGAGACGCCGGGCGACTTCATGTCGAGCAGGAAGTAGCTGATGCCCTTGTGCTTGGGCGCCTCGGGGTCCGTGCGGGCCATGAGGATCATGCGGTCCGAGTACTGGGCGCCGGTGGTCCAGATCTTCTGGCCGTTCACGACGTAGTCGTCGCCGTCACGGACGGCGCGGGTCTGGAGGGAAGCGAGGTCGGAGCCTGAACCGGGCTCGGAGAAGCCCTGGCACCATGTGGCTTCGCCGGAGAGCATCGGCGGGAGGTGCTCGGTCTTCTGGTCGTCGGTGCCGTAGACGATGATCGTCGGGCCGGCCATGGTGATGCCGATGCCGCCGGGGCGGGGCGCTCGGGCGAGCGCGAGCTCTTCGTTGAAGATGAACTGCTGCATGATGGTCATGCCTGCGCCGCCGTACTCCTTCGGCCAGGCGGCCGCGACCCAGCCCCTAGTAGCGAGCTTGCGCATCCAGTTCTTGTAGTTCTCCATCGCGGCAGCGCCGCCGGTCGAGGCGGCCTGGGCAGCGCTGGCGACGGAGTCGCCGTTGCTCTTGTGCTCGGTCGCGATGAACTCGCGGACCTCTTTGCGGAAGCTGGCTTCTTCGGGGTTGTCACGAAATTCCATGAAACGCCTCTCCGATCCCCGCCCCCCGGAACAAGGAGCAAGGAGCATGGAACAAGATTTACGGGGGCATTCTAACGTGCGCGTCAGGGTTTGGGTAGGGGTTGGCGGAACGGTCCCCGCCTCACCCACCGGTGGGCGACCGCCAGTCGCCTCTAGATCAAGCCGGGGTGCGCAGACCGTCGAGGACACGACGCAACGCGGTGCCGACTTCGGCGCGAGCGGCGGTCTGGTCGGGAGCGCGGGCGATCGTGAGGCCGGCCTCGTTGACGGCGGCGAGAAGGAGACGAGCGAGCGGCGTGACGGGCTGCTGAGGGATGAAGCCCTGCGCCATGGCGGTGCCAAGGCCGGCTTCGACGAGGGCGAGTCCGTACTTCTCCTCGATGGCGCGCCAGCCTTCCCAGCCGAGGACGCTCGGGCCGTCGAGGAGGATGATCTGGTGGACGTCGGGCTCGAGGCAGGCGTCAAGGAAGGTCTGGGTCGCTTCGACGAGGAACGTCCAGGCGTCGGCGCCGGGGGTGGCCTTGGCCATGATCATCGGGCCGAGCTCTGATTCGACGGTTTCGGCGACGGCGCGGAAGAGGTCCTGCTTGTCCTTGAAGTGGTGATAGAGCGCGCCGCGAGTCATGCCGGCTTCGCGAACGATTTCCTCGGTAGAGACGCTGGCATATCCGCGTTCCGCGAAGAGACGGCGAGCTGTGGCGAGGAGATCGCCCCTCGTGGCTTCTGATTGTTGTGCTTTACGGGTTGACATGCATACTGTCTGTATGTAACATACCGGCTGTACGTATAGTTTAGCCGGGAATCGCCCCAACGACAACTCGGCCTTAGTTGACCCAGACGGGTAGAAAAGGAGACCGGCGGTGGACCAGAAGGAGTTCGAAAGCCTGCGAAAGTACGTCTCGACGCCCTACGGCGAGATCGGCTACGTGGAGAAAGGGAGCGGACCGGTGGCGCTGTTCGTGCACGGGGTGCTGCTAAACGGCTACCTGTGGCGCGACGCGATCGACGCCCTCTCGGACGTGCGGCGGTGTGTCGCGCTGGACCTGCTCGGCCACGGCGGAACGAGGGCAAGGCCGGATGCCGACACGACGTTCGCGGGGCAAGCGAAGATGCTGAACGCGTTCGTGGATGCGCTCGGGGCCGGCCAGGTGGATATCGTAGCGAACGACACCGGCGGTGGGGTCTCGCAGATATTTGCGGCGGAGCACCCGGAGAAGATCCGCTCGCTAACGCTGACCAACTGCGACTGCCACGACAACTATCCGCCGGAAGCGCTGAAGCCGCTGGTAGCGGCAGCAGAGTCGGGAGGCCTGGGCGCTATCGGGAAGATGTGGCTCGGGGACAAGAATGTTCTGCGGCACTCGTTCGGAGTGGCATATGAGGACGTGAACGCGATCCCGGACGAGCGGGCAGACTTCTACTTGAAGCCGATCTTCGACAGCGAGGAGAACACGGGGCTGGTGGCGCGGCTGATCCAGACGCCGAACAGCCAGAACGTGAGCATCGAGGCGAAGTTGAAGCAGGTGAAGGCGCCGGCTCTGATCATGTGGGGCGACGACGACGTCTTCTTCGACAAGAAGTGGGCGTACTGGCTGAAGGACACGCTGCCGAACGCCCGCGGACCGGTGATCATCGAGGGCGGGCGGCTGTTCTGGCCGGAGGAGCGCCCGGAGTTCTTTGCGGGAGAAGTGCGGAAGTTCTGGGCGTCGGTGGATGCGAAGACGGTGGCGGAGGCGAGGGCCTAGAGAGTAGCCAGTAGCCAGTAGCCAGTAGCCAGCGGCAAGCAGCAACCAGCAACCAGCAAAGTAACAGAGGCGAGGGCTTAGGCCCTCGCCTCAGGTTCTTCGGAGCGCTCGAGGAGAATCTCGGCGATGCGGGAGATCGCATTGTAGGAGGTGGTTAGAGGTGGCTAGTTAGTCGTGGAAGGACTAGAACTCGAGCAGTCGGGTTGGCTCAACGAGCAGTACCTCGCCGGACGGGATGAGCTTGATGGCTTTCCTGTATTTCGGAGCCTGAGCCGGCGGCCCGGGAATGGGCCGGCGTCGCCCTACTTGGCGAGCGATCTCCGCCGTCAGGATCGATGCGGTGAGGCGCAGAGGCGGGGATACAATGGGCTCTAGACCAAGGGTGGCGATCCTCACGTGTGGCTGAATCTGGATCCCATTCCGTTCGGGCTCAGCCCCAACAACGACCAGCTGCCTGCTCCCGTGCGTGAGCCTCTCCCGGTGAATGGGCGTGCCTGGTCCCGAAGGTGTCACGAAGACGATCTCTTCGAATTGATCCGCATCGTCGCAAGTGGCGCGATGGACGCGGAGAGCATTCTTGTGACGACGCGCCGCAGCTCGTGCCTCTCGTCGCACAGCGGCAGAACCCTCGAACCAACCGGCACCGCGATCCTCCAATAGGACGTCACGGAAGCCAAACGCTGCCGCCGAACGAAGGCTCGATCCGACCTCTACGTGATCGTCACCCACGATCAGCAGGGCCGGTCTGCGGGCATCGGGCCGCGTTGAGAGGGCTTGGGCCGCTGATCCCCGCAGTACATACCAGGCGGCGACCGCGGCTGCCGCTGCCACATTAAGCGTATTGACTGTTCGTGAGACCGTGGGTATCTGCACCACCTCGTCGGCAGCAGCGAGTGTCCTTGGCGATATCCCACGACGCTCGTTACCGACAGCTAGCGTCGCGTCGTCACGCAGGGGCCGACGACCGTAGATCTCGCTTGCGCCAGAGGAGTTCTCCACGGCGATCAATCGTCCGGTGATCGATGTCGAACATGATGTGTCGAAAAGACGCGCTACGTCTTCAATTCGGGCAACATTCGCTGGATTGTCGACTCGGTCCGCAAAGAAGGTCAGAGTCAATCGAGGAGACGCCGAAGTCTGGCGGCGACCAGCTCTGCGCGAGCTTCGTGCTCAGCAGTCCGTGCTCCACGTTTGCCTTGCAGGCGACGCTCGTGCTGCTGCGTGTGGTGCCCGAGTTCGTGCGCCAGGACGTAACCGATCATGAAGCGTCGCAACGTATCCCCAGGCCATGACACTACACCGCCCTCGCTCAGGTGGGCGCCCGCGGCCTGGAACTGCGCTTGTTCGTCAGGCTCCAGTGCAAATGCGAGCCGCCAGGGGGACGGCGCCTGGTCATACAGCAGGATTCGCCCTGGCGCAACAAGCTCCCCGAAGACCAGCCGCTGGTTGTTAGTGTGTGGGGCAGGAACCAACTCCACTGATTCGACGCCATAGTATATCTCCCGGCCAAAGGTCTTCAGCGCTGTGCGAACATCGGCAGGCGACGCTGGATGGTAACGTCCTGGGTGCGGGCGGCGCGCGCGCACAACGGGAAACCGTGCTCGTCGCGCGGCCCGTATATGGCGCGGATCAGTGCGAAGACTCTCAGTCACACATCCAATTATGATCAAGGATCGTTCCGCCGACCAGTGTCCCCGGCGAAGTCCGCGGACAGTGGGAGCAACTGCTCATCGGAGCGAGGGCTTAGTCCCTCGCCTCTGGTTTTTCGGAGCGCTCGAGGAGGATTTCGGCGATGCGGGAGATCGCATTGTAGGCGTAGACGAGGTACTCCTGGGGGTGCATCTCCAGCGGCTTCAGCTCTTCGTTGCGAAGCTGGACCGGGTCGTTGAACTCAAGATCGAAAGCGGGGATGTCGTTCCCCATCTTGAACTCGTGGAACTCGCCGTCTTCGCCCAGCACTATGCAGCCGCGGTCGGGGCCTTCGAAGGCCGGTACTTCGATCTCGATGCCGTAGGAGAAAAACGCTCCCGGGAAGGGGGGAAACGGATCGAGACGGGCGACAGCTTCCCGGAGAAGTGAGCGCATACGGTCGGCCGCCCGTTCGAGCACGGCGTCAGCGTCATACTTGAGTTCGAGTGGGTCTTCCTTGCGTCCAGGCATCGTGTCTGTAGCTCGGGGTGTAAACTTAATTTGTGGCAACCACGAATCACATGCAGTCGACTCGCCAGCAGATACTAGAGTACCTGCAACGGCAGGGCAGGGGAACGGTGAAGGAGCTTGGCGTCCTGCTAAGCCTGACGTCGACGGGCATTCGGCAGCACCTGACGGTCCTGGAGCGGGATGGACTGGTCGAGGCGCGAGAGGAGCGGGGCCGGGTAGGACGGCCGACGCTGGTCTACTCGCTGACTGGCAAGGCCGATTCGTTGTTCCCGAAGACGTATGACCTGCTCGCGAGCGTTCTGCTGGAAGAAGTCCGCGCCAGCGACGGGAACGACAAAGTCCAGAAGCTGCTGAAGAAGGTGGCGAAGCGTCTAGCGCACGCATACGAGGGCCGGATGGAGGGGAAGGACCTGCCGACACGAGTCGAGGAGACTGTGGCGGTGCTGGAGGAGCAGGGCTGCTTCGCCGACTGGTCCCAGGACGAGAGTGGTGCGTTCCTCATCGACGAGTACACGTGCCCCTTCCCGAAGATCGCCGAGGCAGACCGTGCCGTCTGCGCGTTGCACGTGGAGTTCGTGAGCATACTGACTGGTGGTGACGCGCGGTTGACTCGCAGCCTCCTGCGTGGGGAGCGGGCCTGCACGTATCGCATCCGAACACCCTCTGTGCCCGAAGAGGACCTCATCCCGGTCGCGAGCTAGACGTTAGCTTCCAGCTACGCGTGAGAGACAGCCATAATGGCGACATGGTCTGGGTCGGACAGTTCGGCATCGCCGATGGACAAGCACTGGAGGAAACGCCGTGGGTCGGCCTGTATCCGGACCCACATCCCGATCGAGACCTGGCTTCCGACCTGTACCTGATCGTCGACCCCGCGCTGCCCGGCAGCGAGGAGTTCGTCGGTGAGATGAAGGACGCGATCGGCGACATGTTTCACGAGACGAAGTTCACCGTCACCGGTGGCATTCTGCGCGCCCTACGGTCTGCGCACGAGAACCTGATGGACTGGAACAAGCGGTCATTGAAAGAGCACAGGGTGGCGGCGGGTATCAGCTGTGTAGCCGTCCAGGACGATGAAGCTTTCGTTGCGCAAGTCGGGCCGGCGCGCGCGGTGTACCTGCACGGCGGCGAAATCGAGGCAGTAGAGCCGGGTGTAATAGACGCGAAGGAACCCTTCGGCCTGGAGGAGGACTTTTATCCGGAGTTCAGGCGCTTCGAACTTGGGTCCGGCGACCGGCTGCTGCTTTTCTCGCCGACCCTCGCGGAGCCGCTCGGCGGGCCAGAGCTTGCCGCGACCCTTTCGCTGGCCGGTGAGCAGGCGTTGCCGGCGCTGTACGAGAAAGCGAAGGGCATCGAAAACTGCGGCGCGATACTTATCGCAGCGGCGCCAGCTGAAGCCGAATGAAGATACTCGGCATCGAGACGTCCTGCGACGAGACCGCGATCGGAGTGGTCGAAGACGGGGAGCATCTGCTCTCCAACATTGTCGCTTCGCAGGTGGAGTTGCACGCGACCTACGGGGGCGTAGTTCCGGAGGTCGCCTCGCGAGAACACGTGGGGGCGATCATTCCGGCCCTCGATGAGGCACTGGCGCAAGCCGGATGCACGATGGGCGAGATCGACGGCGTGGCGGCTACCTATGGCCCGGGACTGGCGGGAGCGCTGCTGGTCGGGTGGAACTTCGCGAAGGCGCTGGCGTTCGCGCACGAAAAACCGCTGATCGCTGTGAACCACCTGGAGGGGCACATCTACGCCGCGTGGATGGACCGCGAGGAGTCGGCGGAGTTCCCTGCGCTCGTGCTTATTGTGTCGGGCGGACACAGCGACGTCGTTCTGATGGAGGCGCACGGCCAGTACCGGCGCCTGGGCCAGACCGTGGACGACGCCGCCGGGGAGGCATTCGACAAAGTGGCGCGCTTGCTCGGCCTCGGGTTCCCGGGTGGACCGGCGATCGACAAGCTCGCGCGCACATCCTCCGGAGCGTCACTGAAGCTGCCACGAGCGAAGCTGGATAGACCGTACGACTTCAGCTTCAGCGGGCTGAAGACGAAGGTGCAGCAGATCGTGCGGGGCGAGAACCCGCCGGAAACCGCCGAACTTGCGGCCGCGTTCCAGGAGTCCGTGGTGGATTCGCTCGTGACGAAGGCTGTCGCCGCGGCTGATGAGCATGAGGTTCGCCAGGTGATCCTGTCGGGCGGAGTCGCGGCCAACTCGAAGCTGCGAGTAGATTTGGCGGAGCGATCTCGAGTGCCGGTGCTTGTCCCGCCGCCGGTACTCTGCACAGACAACGGGGCGATGATTGCGGCCTGCGGGTACTACCGGCTGGAGGCTGGCGACGTAGCGAAGCTGGACACCGATGTGGCGCCGGGCCTGACGATCGGCTAGTAGTGGTCTTAGCCGACCCGCATCACTTGAAGTGGACGGACAGCCGCGATGCGGTCGAAGTCACCGTCGACGTGGACAACGCCCATGTCATTGTGCAAGGCCACTTCAGCTATCAGGAGATCGGGGATTGACACCCGATGCCAGAGGCCATGGTGATGCGCGAGATCCCGTTGTAGCCTCAGACCTCTGTCCAAGATGTCCAGAGGTACCGCAGCGATTTGAAGAGTAGCATGGAGTTCATCCCTGACCTTTTCGTAGTCGTCAGCGGAACGAGCCGAGAAGAGTTGTTCGAGTTCGCCGATGGGGCAGATGAAGAGCTGATCTGCAATCTCATCGAGCCTGGACTGTACGACCGGATCGCGTAGGCGGACCGCCGCACTCTTGTCGAGGACCCATCCTCTCACCGCCACATCTCTTCCGAGGCGAGGATTTCGAGGTCGGCATGCTTCTCGAGCGTGTCAAAGTACTTCGCCAGCCGCTTCCGGCGGTACTGTCGAGTACTTTCTTCGGAGTCAATAGCCCGCCTCAGCGCCTCCTCGATCGTGGCGCGAGTTGTGGTTTGCCCTAGCGTCAGCCGGGCACGCTCAAGCAGCTTCTCATCCAGTTCAACGGTGGTTCGTTTAACCATATGTACATACTACCAGAAAATGTGTACGTATAAAACTAGTAGTAGTCCGGCGAGAACGGGTCGTCGCGGACGGCGAAGATCTGCGACATTTCGGCGAGCGCTTCCGGTCGGTTTACGCGCATGAACCCCGCCAGGGCAGCAGTCTCGGGCTTCATGTACCCGGAATACAGCGGCGCGAGCGTGTTCACGCTCATCTCTACGTCGGGCTGTGCGCCCGTCTTCTCAGCGTGCAGGTGGCCGTTGGATGCCTCGATGCGCCATGTGCCGTCGTTCCACGAGAGGTGGGGGTCCGAGATCAGTGCCGTGAACGAAGCCGACCCCTCGCCGATGTGCGGCCGCAGGGCAAGCGCCTTCTCCACGTCGACGATGCGCAGCATCGCGCCGAAGCCGCGTTCGGCCTTTACCTTGTGCGGGTTGTCGACCAGCTCGCGGAACGCGTCGCGCGGGTGGGTCTCGAGCCGGATTGACTCGGCGAGGTCGTGGGTCAGAATGTGCTGCCACAACCCGATGTAAGCATCGGAGTCGAGCGCCTGGAAATCGCGAATGAAGATCATCTGCTTTTCCCAGCCGCCGTCTCTGCCTTGAGCCATGTTCGAATACACAGCGTAGCCTCGGTCGTTCCCGTCGGCGTCCACCCAGACCACAGCGTCGGCATCAACCCGCTTGCCGGAGTCCCATACCTGGAGTACGGCGTGCTGCCACCACACCTGCGAGCGCGCGAACGGCCCATTCGCGTCTTTGGTCTTCTGACGAAATACGCGATCGCAGCGCTCCCACTCGTCAGGAGTGACACCCTCGGTGACGCCGCGCACGCCCTTGAAGCGCAGGAGCACGTCCTTCGGCCCGAACGTATAGCTGACCTTACCCTCCGCTCGCTCCCAACCGTACCTCTGGTAGAGCGCGTCGTGGGGCGTGTGCAACCCGGAGAGCCACTGGCCGCGCTCGCGCATGCGTTCGAGCGCCAGGACCAGCAGCTTGCCGACGAGCCCGCGCCGGCGGTAGGGCGCAGCACAGGCCACCGGGCCCACCGCCCCGAACGCCGTCGTCGTTCCGTGGAAGCGGCGGACCATCGGGACGGCCCGCGTGTCCGCTACGAGCTTCCCGTCGATAAAACAGCCAACTGTCCAGTCCGGCGGATAGAACTTGCGCAACTCAGAGGCGTAGTTCTCATCCGGACGGTTATAGAAGGCGCGCGGTTCCAGCGCAGCCATCTGCTCGTAATCGTCCACTGTCATATCGCGGAATTCCGTAGCCACGAGCGCCATTGTCGCGCAAACCACCCCCGCGTGCCTATTGCCTGAGACGGTCGTTGTTCTATCGTCTAGTCATGCGCCGAAACCTTGCCATCGCTGGAGCGAAGAGCGCAGCCGCGCTCAGCCGCCGCTTTCGCCTGGGCGGTGGGACGGCTCTGCCGGGACTGGTGGCCGAACGGATCGACCCCCGTGTTGTGGCCGAACTGGCCTCTCAGCTTGGCCGAGGCTCGGTCTTAATTACCGGCACGAACGGCAAGACGACCACTGCACGCCTGCTGCGGAGCATTCTCCGAGAGGCGGGACTGCGGCCGGTCTCGAACCGCGAAGGTTCCAACCTGATGAGGGGAGTCGCTGCAGCACTCACCGAGGCCGCTGGCTGGAACGGCGCGCTGACTGCGGGGAGGAACTCGATCGGGGTCTTTGAAGTGGACGAGGCGACGATGCCACTGGTGGCGCGGGCTGTGAAGCCGTCGGTTGTGGTGTTCACCAATCTCTTTCGCGACCAGCTGGACCGGTATGGAGAAGTCGAGGCCGTTGCCGAAGTGTGGCGGAAGGCGGCCGCGGAGTTTCCGGCGGAAGTAACGCTAGTGATTAATGCGGACGACCCCTCGGTTTCGTCTCTGCGATTCTCCGCGCGAGACGAAGTGCTGGGCTACGGGCTGGATGACACCACTGTGGCAGGCGGCGAGATCGAGCATGCGGCGGATGCGCGGTGGTGCACGCGGTGCGGAGCGGAATTGGAGTACTCGGCCGCGATTTACGCGCACATCGGTCACTGGCGCTGCTCGTCCTGCGGAAACATCCGCATCCAGCCAGACGTTTCGTGCACGAGGGTCGAAACGACCACGGACGGCCTTGCGCTGACCATCGACGCGAAGGGCAAATTAGTCGACGCAAACGTGAAGCTCGCCGGCGCTTATAACGCTTACAACGCGCTGGCCGCGACAGCTGGCGCTCTCGCCCTGGGTATAGAGCCGGGCAAGATCGAGGCGGGGCTTGCCGCCTCGACCGCTGCTTTTGGGCGGCAGGAGCGTTTCGTGATTGAAGGCCGCGAAGTCCAGGTCCTGCTGGCGAAGAACCCGGCTGGGGCCAACCAGGCCCTCCGCACGGTCATAGCGGAGCCCGGGCCGCTGGACATTGCCATCTTCCTAAACGACGACATCGCGGACGGCCGGGACATTTCGTGGATCTGGGATGTGGACTTCGAGATGCTTGCCGGGCGGGCGCGGTCGGTTACGGTATCTGGGAGAAGGGCCTGGGACATGGCGCTTCGGCTGAAGTACGCAGGCCTCGGCGCAGGCGTAGAGGTCGCCGGCCGCTCCGAGAATGCCCTACGGAGGGCGCTCCGGGGTGTCCCTGAAGGCGGGCGATTGTTCGTGCTGCCAACCTACACAGCGATGCTGGAAGTGCGGGACATCCTCGGCAAGTGGGCAGGGCGGGGGCGGTTCTGGGAGGGCGACGGCAGATGAAGCTGAGGCTCGCGCACCTGTACCCAAAGCTGATGAACATATACGGAGACCGCGGCAACATCATGGCGTTGCGCTACCGCTGCGAGGCACGCGGGATCGAGTTTGAGGTCACTGAACTGGGTATCGGCGACAAGTTTGATGCGGACAAGTACGAGTTGGCGTTCATGGGAGGCGCGCAGGATGTCGAGCAGCGGCGAGTGGCGGAAGACTTTCGCCAGGTGAAGGGGCCGGCTTTGCGGGATGCAATCGAAGGCGGGTTTCCGTTCCTCGCGGTGTGCGGCGGTTATCAGCTTGCCGGGCACTTCTATCGCGGATACGAGGGGGACGAGATACCCGGCGCGGGGATATTGGACCTTCATACGGTTCACCCGGGTCCGCAGGCAAAGCGGTTCATCGGAAACATTGTCGTGGAATGGAACGGCACGACGCTGGTAGGCTTCGAGAACCACGGCGGGCGGACGTATCTTGGAGCGGACGTGCAACCACTCGGGCGCGTGGTGTCAGGGCACGGCAACAGCGGTGACGGGAGAGAGGGAGCGGTCTACAAGAACGTGATCGGCACGTACATGCACGGGGCGCTTCTGCCGAAGAACCCGCGTCTCGCCGATCACCTGCTGGAAGTAGCGTTGGGCCGCCGTTACCCGGAAGTGCAGATGGAGCCGCTCGACGATACGGTCGAGGAACGGGCGCACGCACAAGCACTGCGGTTGTCCACACGGCGCGGTATGATTCGGGGTAGGGCGCTGCGGCGCTAATCGCCGGCTGAAGCTGGGGGCGGCGGCGGTGTATAAGGTGCCACCGGTGTCAGCGGCGAATCGACCCTGACCGACTCAGGCGCACAGCCGAGCTTCACGGATCCACTCTCGTCCCGATAAGCCATTGCTGGTGTTTCCGGCCATTCGGGTGCGGGCATAGTTCTTGAGATTTCGCTGGAAACGACCTCACCGTCTCGTTCTATAACCCACCCGTCATATTCGCAAATCATACGTGAACCTCGGCCATCCTCGAGGTGGCCGTAAATGAGTGATACGAGGCGTCCTGGTACCTGAGGCTTAGGGTCGGCGAGTGAGACTTCCTCGTCGGCTTGGCTGATCCGAATTACATAGATACTGCCTGCTATCGCCACCAAGACCAAGACTAGTGCAGCCCGTGTCATCCCTTTCAACATCGTCGAACCCTCATTCAATCACAGTAAACCGCGTAGTCGGCATAGTAAAGATTGTAAGCCGGCCAACAAATATCATTAGGAAACGGCCCATAATGGACGAGAAGGAGGTACGAATGCCCCTCTACATGTATCGAGTCGGATACACGTCCGAGTCCTCGGCCTATCAGGTCCAAAGGCCAGCCAACCGTGAGGAAAGCCATCAGGCCCGCTTTTTCCGTAATCTCGGTGGCCGGATCATATCGTTCTACTACGCTTTCGGTGAGGAATACAGATAATGCGACAGCAGGCGACGCTGGAAGCGGAGGACATCTCCTGTGACCACTGCATCGAGACGATCCAGAAGGTGGTGGAGAAGCTGCCCGGCGTGAAGTTCCTGGGCGGCGAACCCGAGGGAAAGCGTGTCTCCGTTGAATACGACCCGGACGAGGTGTCGCTGGATTTGATCGAGGCGGCGATGGAGGTGGAGGGCTATCCGGTCAAGAAGTAGCCTTCGACCAGCAGTAGTTGGCACGGCGGTCCTCGCGGCCGCCGTTTTGTTCGTTGCGGCTTGCGGCGGGGGATCGGACGCGGTGACCCAATCGTCGACACCTAGGCTGAGCCTGCCGCCGACGCCCACCGCAACACCCAGCCCTTCACCGTCACCGACGCCCGGGCCGTTCATGTACCTGATCAAGGACGGCGATCTCCTGGGTGCGATCGCAGAGCGGTTCGGTGTTTCTGTCGAGGAGTTGATGACGGCGAACGGGCTGACGGACGAGACGGGGCTGGTGATCGGGCAGAAGCTGGTGATTCCGGGCGTGACCGCGACTCCGCGTCCGACACCCGGTCCGACGAGCACGAGCACGAACAACCTGCTCGGGATGCACCTGGTTATGCCGCTGGCCGGCGCCTGTCTTTCGCCGGAGGCAGATCAGTTACCAAACGCCTTGAGGGAGTACCGGGCGGGTATACACGAGGGTGTCGACTTCTTTACTGGATTCGCCTGTATCGACGTGCCGAGGGGGTTGCCGATACTGGCCGTGGCAGAGGGCAGGGTAATACGCGCCGACCACGACTATCGCGCGCTTACGCAGTCACAGGTCGATCAGTTGGAGGCGGAATCCGTCGCGCAGGGTTTTACCAGCCCGGGAACGCTGGACAAGTTTCGCGGGAGGCAGGTCTGGATCGACCACGGCGACGGGGTGGTGACCCGGTACTGCCACATGGACTCGATTCCGGACGATTTGAATGTGGGCGGGGAAGTGCGGCAGGGACAGACTATCGGATACGTGGGCGACTCGGGGACGCCGGAGTCCGCCGGCGACCCGGAGATCCCCTCGATCCACCTGCACTTCGAGATACGCGTGGGCGATACCTACCTGGCCGCTGGCCTATCTGCGGAGGAGACGCGGATCGCATACGAGGAAGTGTTTGGGTTCGAGCCTTCGGCGCCTTAACGCTTGTAAGACAGCGGCGACGTATCCTATACAGGCTTATGAGCGAGAGCACTGATACCAGTCGCGATTTGTCGTCCACTGCTGGTCGCTTTAATACACGCGTATTGCTGCGGCGGGTGGTTTATCCGATCGCAGCCGTAGCGGCGATTATCGGCGTCATCTGGTGGATCGAGAGCCGCGGCGATGACGACGTATCTCCTACTGGGTTCGAGTACGGCGTGCGGGACATCGATTCGCGGTTCGTGCCGGACGGATTCGAAGTGGGCACCGATGCGGGGCAGGTGGCGCCCGACTTTGAGCTGGAGCAGCTGGGCGGTGACGTCTCCCGGCTCACGGACTTCCGAGGGAGTCCGGTGGTGCTGAACTTCTGGGCGACGTGGTGCCGGCCGTGCCGCGAGGAGATACCGCAACTCGTCGCGGAGTACGCCAAACACAAAGACGACGGCCTGCTGGTGATCGGCCTGAACTTGCAAGAAGGGCGCGACTTGATCAGCCCCTTCGCCGAAGAGCGCGGGATCGATTATCCGATACTGATCGACCGCGACGGGGACGTCGGCGACGCGTACCGACTCCTCGGTCTGCCAACGACCTACTTCATCGACGCGAACGGGGTGATCGTGAGCATCTTCCGCGGGCCGCTTGAAGACAAAGTAGAGGACACGAACGTGCAGGGGGCGATCGGGCAAACGGAGCTTCAGCAGCGGATCGCCGAAATCATGGCGATCGAAGCGCAGCCGGTGCCGGAGGCGAACGATGGAAGCTAACCCTGTGGGTCAAGGCCCAAGCCTTGATCGGGGCAGAGCTGGGGCCCTGCCCCACAACGGATGGACCCGCACTGTCAGCCTGATCAATCCGCTGCGGGCAGTGTGGTGGCTCTTCACCAACGTCCGCTTCGCGATTGTGCTCCTGGCGCTGCTGGCGACGGTGAGCCTCGTCGGCGTGCTCGTCCCTCAGATGCCGGCCACGGTGAAGGGTGACGAGATGCTGGAGCGCGCCTGGCTGGAGAACCAGCGCGGCAGCTTCGGTTTTCTCACGGACTCGATGGACGCAATCGGGTTGTTCGAAGTGTTCAGCCAGCGCTGGTTCGCCTTCCTGCTGGCTGTCACGGTGGTTTCCACGGGCGCGTACGTCGTCAGCCGCTTCCCGGGGATATGGAGCAACATCCGCAAGCCACGCAAACAGGTGCCGGACCGCTACTTCGAGATGGCGCCGCACCGCTTCGCGATTGACTCGGCCATCGATGGAGAGCGCCTGGAAGCGGCGCTGCGGGCCAAGCGCTACAAGGTCTCGCGGACAGCCGAGAGCGACGCCACGTACCTGTTCGCGGACCGCTTTCAGTACGCACAGCTGGGAACGCTGCTTACGCACGCTGCGATCATCGTGTTCATCCTTTCGGCGGTCGTCCAGCGCGTCGATGCTTACGACTCGCCACTGTTCCTGGCAGAGGGCTCCACTCTGCCGGTGTTCGCTGTGAGCAACCCGAACCAGATGCAGGTCACACTGGAGAACGCGTACGCCCAGTTCGCGCCAGATGGGCGGCCCATCGACTACCGAGCCGACTTCATCATCTATGATCGCGGGGAGGAAGCGAAGCGCTGCTCTTCGACCGTGAACTCGCCCTGCTCATACAACGGATACCGCTTTTACCAGGAGGCTTACTTCGGGTACGGCGCGACCGTGAGCGTGCGCGATACGGCCACCGGCAACATCCTCTACCAGGAGACCCTCGCGTTGTCGAGCCAGAACCCTTCGCCGCGAGTGAAGGTAACAGATGCCTCGGGGACGGTGGTCTTCGACCGTGCAGTCGTCCTCACTGACATCTTCGAGACGGACGAGGAGGCAGTTGCCGTTGCCGCGGCCTATGCGGGGTTGCCCGGCGGGCGCGCGCTTACCTTCTGGATACCGGAGAACCCTCAAGCTGATGACAAGCTTGTCGTCTTCGAGCCGGGTAGCGACGACACGGCGCGCGCGACCTTAGCGGCCGGAGAATCGGCGACGACGCGGGGTTTGACCGTCGAATACATCGGCCTGGAGGGCATCCCTGCGTCAGCGGCCGATGGAATACCGGTACCTGGCGGTAGCAAGTCTGCGCTCTTCGAGATGACAAACGTGGCCTTCGGCACTGACGAGACCTCGTCCGGCGATTACGCGGACGCCGGTGGCAGCGATGACGCTGATCCAACGCTGGCGATCATAGGTCTCGATCCAGAGGCGATCTCACTGCAAGAAGGCGAGCGCGCGCGAATCGGAGGGTACGAATACACATTCGAACGCCAGGCGGAGTTCGTCGGCATCGATGTGAGACGCGACCGGAGCGACATGCTGGTCTGGATCGGCGCGTTCGCCATCGTGGTGGGACTGGCGATCACGTTCTGGGTGCCCCGACGCAGGCTTTGGGCTAAGATAACCGCTGACCGCACTTCGCTGGCCGGACAAGCTCCGAGCCACGCAAATTACTCGCGGAACCTGCGAGAGCTCGTCCGCGAGGCGGGCGGCAACGTTCCAGAGGAGCCGGAAGACGATGACTGACCTCTTGCTGACAATCGAGATCGGCCTCGACCCTTCGATCGTGAAGTTCGCGGGGCTGGACATCACGTACCACGGGCTGTTTACGGCGCTGGGTGTTGTGGTTGGCGTGGCGATATCGGCGTGGCTGGCCCGCAAGCTGAACTACCCCGAAGACATGATCTACAACGTGGCCCTGGCGCTGGTGATCGGAGGGATCATCGGGGCGCGCGGGCTTTATGTCATCGAGCACTGGAACAGCGAGTTCAACGACAACATCGGGGACATCTTTGCGATCAATACCGGCGGCATCTCGATCTACGGAGCGCTGATCGGCGGGACGATAGGCGCCTGGGCGTTCGCGATGGTCACGAAGGTGCCGAATATCCCGCGCGGCGCCGATATCGCGGGTATCGGGGCGATCGTTGGCATGGCAATAGGCCGTATTGGAGACATCGTCAACGGCGAGCACTTTGCGAAGACGTCCGGCCTGCCATGGGCGGTGGAATACACCGACATCAACAGCCCGGCCTTTGGCCGCGCGCCGATGCACCCGGCCGTGGGCTACGAACTGATCGGCGACCTAGTGATCTTCTTCATGCTGCTAGTGATCTACTTCCGCGTGCCGCGGGCTGGCGTAACGTTCTTCAGTTATGTCCTGCTGTACGCGGTCCTGCGATTCGCCGTCAGCTTCCTGCGGTTGGACGACGAAGTTGTCCTGGGACTGCGCACGGCGCAGATCATCGCCCTGGCGACGATCCCGCCCGCGATTGCGATGATCGTCTACCTGCTGCGCACACCGCCGGCGGCTGAGCGTCGCGCACGTGCAGAGCGTCGGCGTGAAGCTCGCGAAGAGAGCACGCCTTCACAGCCCGATGCAACGGGGGAGCCGTCTACGGGTTGAAGGTGACTTTGTTGGTGACCGCCGAGTGTGGCCTGTGTGGAAAGGTGGAGGTGATGCTGCGGAGACTCCAGAAGAAGATCCAATTCGAGCTTGATCTCGTAGACATTGGTGCCGACGACCGGCTGTTCCGGAAATACTGGGACCGAGTGCCGGTCGTTCTTGCGGACGGAGTGGAGGTGGCGGAGGCGACGACGGACGAAAAGCGCCTTGCTGCGGCCCTCGGCGCTTGAAAGCACGGATTTTGTAATGTCCTTCATCCGCGTCTGTTCATCTAATTGGGCGAGAACACGTGAGTCGAAATGGTAGTATGGAATTACTGATATTGGGGAACGGGAATCTCAATTCCCGCCTAGGGGCAGCATGAAGAACGGAAACGGTCAGCACATCCCGAACCACTGGTACCTGGTTTCGAGCCACGGAGCGGTGCTTTTTTACGTAGCTGTACACCCGGACTGCACGATCCGCGAGATCGCGGACGATATGTCGCTAACGCAGCGGACGGTCTGGGGACTGATCGGGGACCTGCGCCGCGCTGCGATGCTGAACGTCCGCCGCGAGGGCCGGCGCCACCACTACACGGTGAACCTGGACGCGAAGTTCAAGCACCCGACGATGGACGGCCTCTCCTTGCGCACGATCATGGGCGAGCTCGTGGAGCGCCACGGGCGAACCGCGCGCGCGGGCTAACGGGCCCACCCTTTCTTGACCGCGCGCATCTGCTTACGCTAGGATTCCGAATAACTGCATATACCTTATCCAGAGAGGTGGAGGGCAACGGCCCTGTGAAGCCCGGCAACCGGTCCGAGAGATACGGTGCCAACGCCGACCCCGCCGTAGGCGGGGAACGATAAGGCAAATCATTTGCCTCTTCTGGAAAGGAAGAGGCGATTTTTTTTGGAACAGAGAACTGGGAACATGGAACATGGATTGGGGAGCGCAACTGGCGCGATATCCGCATGTTCCTTGTTCCGAATTCCACATTCCAGACAGGCGCCCATGGCGATGACGCGGGCCTCCGTCCTTCCCGAGAAGGACGGGAGGCCCTAGTAGTACCACGCCCGTGACGGGCAAGCTGTCTATCGCCGGAGGTAATCCATCGTGCCTGACCTGAAACCTGTACAAGAATCGTTCGCGCGCAACCTGCGCTGCCGCGAGTGTGGCCACGAGTATCCGCTCGCACCATCCAACGTCTGCGAGTGGTGCTTCGGACCGCTGGAAGTTTTCTACGACTACGAGGGCATCAAGCGACACATCTCCCGACAGCACATCGAGAGCGGCCCGCCGACGATGTGGCGCTACAGCGACCTGCTCCCCGTCGACGCCGCGACAGCAGTCGACATCGGCACGGGGTACACGCCGCTTATTCGCGCGCCGAACCTGGGACGCGCGCTCGGGCTGAGCCGCCTGTACATCAAGAACGACTGCCAGAACCCGACGTGGTCATTCAAGGACCGCGTCGTCTCGGTGGCCAGCAGTGTGGCGCGAGCGTTCGAGTTCGACACGCTGGCCTGCGCATCGACGGGCAACCTGGCGAACAGCGTGGCGGCACACGCGGCGCGAGCCGGAATGCGGGCGTGCGTGTTCATCCCGTCGGACCTCGAACAGGGGAAGGTGATCGGCTCTGCGGTGTACTCGCCCACGCTGGTAGCGGTCGACGGCAGCTACGACGACGTGAACCGGCTCTGCAGTGAGCTCGGGGACAAGTATCCGTGGGCGTTCGTGAACATCAACGTGCGGCCGTACTATGCGGAGGGCAGCAAGACGCTGGGCTACGAGGTCTGCGAGCAGCTGGGCTGGCGGGCGCCGGACCACTGCATCGTCCCGATGGCGAGTGGGTCGCTGTTCACGAAGATCTACAAGGGCATCAAGGAGCTGGCCTGGCTCGGGCTGATCGATTGGCACGGGACGCGGATGAGCGGAGCCCAGGCTGTCGGCTGCTCGCCGATCACGGAGGCGTACGAGCGCAACAGCATGAACATCCGCCCGCAGAAGCCGGACACGATCGCGAAGTCGCTGGCAATCGGCAACCCGGCGGACGGATACTACGCCCTGAAGACGATGAAGGACTCGAACGGGGGCGCGACCGCGGTCACCGACGAAGAGGTCGTGGAGGGCATCCGGTTGCTGGCTGAGACCGAGGGCATCTTCGCGGAGACAGCGGGCGGCGTCGTGATATCAGGACTGCGAAAGATGACGCAGGAAGGCCACGTCGGCGAGGATGAGGTGGTAGTTGCGTTCATCACCGGCGCAGGACTGAAGACGCAGGAAGCAGTGGCGCCGGTGCTGCAACCGCCACTCCACGTCGCCCCAACGATCGAGTCATTCGAAGAGAAGCTGCAGGCCAGGGAAGGCAGCCTCCCACTGGCGAAGGCGGTGTAACGATGGAAACACGACGCGTGAAGTTCACCTTTGTCGAAGAGTTAATCAAGGAGCCCGTTATCTGGAAGCTGGGCCGAGACTTCGAGATCGTCACGAACATCCGCCGTGCGGATGTAACGGACGCGCGCGGCTGGGTGATCCTGGAGCTGGACGGCGAGCGGGAGGAGATCGACCGCGGGCTGGAGTGGGTGGAGTCGCAGGGGGTGCGGATCGATCCGATAACCGAAGACATCGTGGAAGGGTAACGAGATGGCGATCAACGTGCGAATCCCGACGCCCCTGCGAAAGCTGACGCAGGAGAAGGACGTGGTGCAGGGTGCGGGCAGCACCCTGGCCGAGATGATCGAGGGGCTGGAGAAGGACTACCCCGGCCTGAAGGACCGCCTCTGCGACGAGTCGGGTGAGCTGCGGCGTTTCGTCAACGTGTACATCAACGGCGAAGACGTCCGCTTCCAGCAAGGTCTGGCGACAGCCTTGACCGGCAGCGAAGAAGTGAGCATAGTACCCGCCGTCGCCGGTGGCTGACGCTAAGCGAACTTTCTGGAAACATCTCGCGCGCAATCAGTCCTTGACGCGCTGCGCGCGCGGCGGATAATTGTGACAACCGTAGCAGACTCCAGCCCAAACTCCGCGCGGCCGCGGACCGGAGACAAGCGACATGGATGACCCGGCGCTGTCCTTCATCCTCGACGAAGCTCTCGCTCTGCTGGATGCCGGTGAGGAGCCGGAGTCCATCATCGAACGCTTTCCTGACGTCTCTGCGAAGCTCCTGCCCCTGCTCCGCGTAGCCTCGACACTCCGCGAAACGGCGGACGACGCGATCGATGTCCCGCTGGAGGCGCTCAAAGACATCGGCGAGTTCATCCAGGACAAGTTTGAAGACCTGACGGACTAGTTTCCGATTCGCCTTCACCTATACTGGCCGTGTGGACCGCAAGGCGATCACGGAGATCTTCGATTACGACGAGTGGGCCTGGGATCAGGTCCTCGATCGTGTAGCCGCGATGGGCGACGAGCTACTGACAAAGCCGGCGCCTGGCTCAGGGTGGCCGGCGCTCTCCAACTGCCTGAGCCACATGATCGTCGGGTACCAGGTGTGGCTCGAGACGATCGACGGCAAGCCGCGTGTGCAAGGAGATGCGATGGCCGCCGTCGAGTCGTGGAGTGAGCTGGCAGCACTTGCGAAACGGGTACGCGAACGCTTTCGCGGGAAGCTGACGGCGCTGAACGACGAAGAGTTGCATTCCGACATCGAAGTAATGGTGTACGGCGAACGCCTGAAGTACACGCCTGTGGAGCTGCTCGGCAATCTCGTGCTGCATGAACGGGGCCACCACGGCGACGTAAACACGTTGCTTTATCAGCTCGATCTGCCGGAACTGGGGGTGCCTGACTATCGCTGGCTTGTGAACGAGAAGCGCGGCTATCCGGGCCTTTAGCAGGGCGCTCAGATATGCGGTATATTGACTGAGGCGGCTTTTCCCCATATAATCCTGACTTAACTGGCCGACAATATCGACTTTACCAAGTCGGTAGATCGGAGGGCCCGAAATGACGATCCAGGAAGTACCCTTCACACCTCAGTTCCACCCCAAGGTCCCGACCGACCTGAAACCCGGGCACGTCTTCGTCACGCTCGACGAAGAGATCGAAAACTACGAGCTCGAAGCCAACCGCTACCGCGCCAACCGCGATGAGCTTGAAGCCGAATTTACGCCGTTCCGGCTGCGCATGGGCACATACGGCCAGCGCCAGATGGACCAGCAGATGATGCGCATCAAGCTCCCGTACGGCGGCATCAACTCGGACCAGATGGACGTGATGGGCGAGATCGCTGAGCGGTACTCCGGCCTGCGCCGCGGCCACATCACTACCCGCGAGAACATCCAGTTCCACTTCGTGGACTTGATCAGCGCCGGCGACGTCATGCGTCTGTTGAAGGACGTCGGGCTGACGACACGCGAGGCCTGCGGGCACACGGTCCGCAACGTGACAGGCTGCCCCTACGCCGGCGTCTCCGACCACGAGCTGTTCGATGTGACGCCCTACCTGGCTGCGTATGCGCGCAACATGATCCGCAACCCGATCTGCCAGAACCTGCCCCGCAAGTGGAAGACATCGTTCTCCTGCGGGCCGATCGACTGCGCCGGCAGCCTCTTCCACGACATGGGCTTTGTGGCGGACGTCCGCAAGATCGACGGCAAGGACGTGCGCGGCTTCCGCATCGTGGTAGGTGGCGGGACTTCGACGTTCGCCCGCGCTGCGGAGACGGTCTGGGAGTTCGCGACGGCGGACGACGGGCAGTACATACGAGTGGCTGAGGCCTGCCTCAAGGTATTCGACAAGGAAGGCGGTCTGCCGAACTTCCTGCGCAAGAACATGAACAAGGCGCGCGTGAAGTTCCTAGTCCAGAAACTGGGCATCGAGGAGTTCCGGCGTCAGGTGGATGAAGAGCTGGCGGAGCCGTGGGCGTGGGAGCCGCTGGACATGCCGGCCCTCACGCAGCTGGCCCCGGAAGGCCCGACGCCTGGCGAGGCTCCGAATGGCCACAAGCCCGGCGCCGACTTCGACCACTGGGTACAGACCAACGTCTACAAGCAGCGCCAGCCCGGCTACGTCTCGGTCACGACCACCGTGCCGATGGGTAACCTTTCGCCGGAGCAGTTCCGCGGGCTGGGAGCGCTGATGAGGCGCTTCAGCGGCGGCAACGCCCGAACTCAGCAGAACCAGAACCTGGTGTTGCGCTGGGTGCGCGAGGAAGCTCTACCCGCACTTCACGCGGAACTGAAAGAGCTTGGCCTGGGCGATGCGGACGCCGGCCTGCTGGCCGACACAGTCGCCTGCCCGGGGACAGACTCTTGCAAGATGGGCATCACGTCATCGCAGGGCGTCGGCTTCGCGATTCGCGATGCGACGAAGAGCTGGGGATACGACAACGACCCGCTGGTACAGAAGATCCACATCAAGTCCAGCGGCTGCCCGAACGGATGCGGCCAGCACCACCTGGCGAACATCGGGCTGCAGGGATCGTCCTTTAGCGCGAACGGCGCGACGATCCCCTGCTTCGACATCTTCCTCGGCGGCGGCGGTTATTACGGCGGCGGCAAGTTCGGCACCCGCGTCGCCCGCGTGCCATCAAAGCGCACACCGGAAGCGATCAAGACGATCATCGACCACTACGTCACCAACCGGGGCGAAGGCGAGGAGTTCGAAGCCTTCATCGACAGGGTGGGCGCGAAGAGCCTGGACGGGTTGCTGGACCAGTACAAGGACGTCGGCCCGATCCACCAGAACATCGAAATGTACATGGACTGGGGCAAGGAAGAGCTGTTCCAGGTCGTCCGTGGCGAGGGGGAATGCTCGGTCTAGTGGACAGAGGGCAGTGAACAGTACGGGCAGGTCCGAAGACCTGCAGCTACATCAACCAGGTAATCAAATTCACGGAGGGTAAGTCAGGTGAAAGAAGCGACAAGGTTCAAGGAGGCGGATGTTGATTCGCTGAACGCGGATCTCGGCAAGAAGTCCGCGGAAGAGATCGTCCGCTGGGCAGGCGAGAACTACGGCGGCGACATCAAGTTCGCCAACAGCTTCGGCGCAGAAGACGTGGTGGTGATGGACATCATCGCGCGCATCGCGCCGCAGATCCGAGTCTTCACGCTGGATACGGGCCGTCTGAACGACGAGACCTACGAGGTCATGGAAGCAACGCGCTTCAAGTACCCGGACATCCCGATCGAGGTCATGTTCCCTGACGCAGGGAAGGTCGAAGGGCTGACGCGAGAGAAGGGGTTCTTCTCCTTCCGCGATAGCATCGAGAACCGCAAGGAATGCTGCGCGATCCGCAAGGTGCAGCCGCTGAAGCGCGCGCTGTCCGACGCCAGCGCCTGGATGACCGGACTGCGCCGAGATCAGTCTGTGACTCGAACCGACACGCCCGCCATTGAGTGGGACGAGGGCAACGGGATCCTGAAGGTGAACCCGATCATCGAGTGGTCAAACGACGATGTGTGGGCCTACATCAAGACGAACAAGATCCCCTACAACAAGCTGCACGACAAGGGCTTCCCGAGCATCGGCTGCGCGCCGTGCACGCGGGCCATCAAGCCAGGCGAGGACATCCGGGCGGGCCGCTGGTGGTGGGAGAACCCCGAGTTCAAGGAGTGCGGCCTGCACGAGTAGGCCCGGGGCAACGTAGTAACCACGCCCTTACGGGCTTCTGGAGGCGCCCCACCGGGGCGTCTCTACATCATCTAGGACTGGAAACCTATACATGACCCCTGGAGAAATCAATCCCCCACACGGGGGCACACTGATCGATCTGCTCGTCACGGGCAAAGACGGGGAGGCCCTGCGTGAGAAGGCGAAGGGCCTTCGCTACGTGCGGCTGAACTCGCGGTCGCTTTCGGACCTGGAGCTGCTGGCCGTTGGTGGCTTCTCACCGCTGACCGGCTTCATGACGCAGGCGGACTACACCTCCGTCGTCAACGACATGCACCTTTCGAACGGCATTCCCTGGTCGATGCCCATCACGCTGGCCGTGGACGATGAGGACGCGAAGGCGATCAAGGAAGACGACGAGATCGGGCTGGCGGACGAAGCCGGCAAGCTGCACGCCGTGATGCGGGTGCAGGAGAAGTTCGGATACGACAAGAAGGTTGAGGCTGCGAAGGCGTACGGCACCGAGGACGAGAAGCACCCCGGCGTTGCCGCGATGTACGCAGAAGGCGACACGTTAATCGGGGGACCGGTGGAAGTCATCGAGGTGCCTGCGCACGATGACTTCGCGCAGTATCGCCTGACCCCGGCGCAGACCCGTGCCTCGTTCGCAGAGCGAAACTGGAGGACGGTCGTCGGATTCCAGACGCGGAACCCGGTGCACCGGGCGCATGAGTACATCCAGAAGGCCGCCATGGAGATCGTGGATGGGTTGCTGTTGCACCCGCTCGTCGGCGACACGAAATCAGACGACATTCCGGCCGACGTGCGTATGCGCTGCTACGAGGTGCTGATCGAGAACTACTATCCGCTGGACCGTGTTGTGCTTTCCGTTAACCCAGCCGCGATGCGTTACGCCGGGCCGCGGGAGGCGATCTTCCACGCGCTGGTCCGCAAGAACTACGGCTGCACGCACTTCATCGTTGGGCGAGACCACGCGGGCGTCGGCAACTACTACGGGACGTTCGACGCGCAGCTGATCTTCCGCGAGTTCGACCCGCAGGCGCTCGGCATCACGCCGCTCATGTTTGAGCACACCTTCTTCTGCAAGAAGTGCGACGAGATGGGGAGCGTGAAGACGTGCCCGCATACCCCAGAAGACCGCATCGCGCTCTCCGGTACGCAGGTACGAGACATGCTAAAGGGTGGCATCGCGCCGCCACCGGAGTTCTCGCGCCCTGAGGTGGCGAAGGTTCTCATCGAGGCCATGCAGGAGACGGTCACGCCGCACCATGCCATCTGAGCACTCCCACGGAGCGGCTCACCCGCTTCGTGAACCGGCGCGCTCCGAGCCGATGACGGTTGCGGTGCCGCGCCCGCGCTGGAGGACAATCGCAGACATCGGGACGCGCCTGATATACACGACTGCCGGGCTGTTCATCTTCATCCTCGCACTTCAGCTAATGAAGACGGGCGCGAAGGGGTTGAAGCCGATCCTGGAGAGCCTGTCCGCAGACGGTGTGCTCAATCTCCTCGGGTTCGGGTGGCTGGGCTCCTACGTCGTGATGAGCGGCTCTCCGGTCGCGGCCATATCGCTGAGTCTCTTCTCGTCTGGAACGATTTCGGACACCGAGTCGTTCGCGATGATCAACGGCTCGCGGCTGGGCGCTTCGTTCATCGTGTTGTTCATCGGATTCATCCTCTGGGTGACGCGAAAGAAGTCAGCGGACGGACTGTACATCGGTGTGGTAGCGCTGCTCACGGCGTTCACGCTCTGGTTGCCGGTGCTGCCGATCGGTGTCTTCATCCTGAACGAAGGATGGTTCGACTCGATCGAGGTGGGGACGCCGGGCGCTGTAACGTCGCTGGTAAACGTCGTGTACGACCCGATCGTGGAACGGATCGCGGATAACGTCTCGGACCTTGTGCTGTTCGTCGTGGGCGTTGGCATGCTACTCAGCGCATTCACCGTCTTCGACCGCGCCCTGCCCAATTTGGAGCAGCCGAGCCAGAAGGTCGAGCGCCTGAAGGAGTGGTTGCACCACCCACTGGCGATGTTCGGGCTAGGGCTGGCGGTCACGGGTATCACTATGTCGGTGTCGATCTCTTTGACTCTGCTGATCCCGCTCTCGCTCAAGGGGTATATCCGGCGGAACGCGATCATCCCTTACGTGATGGGCGCCAACATCGCCACGTGGGTGGATACGCTAATCGCTTCGCTGCTACTGGACACGCCGCGCGCGTTCACGATCGTCTTCACGGAGATGGTGGTAGGCACCGCGATCTCGCTGTTCGTGCTGATCTTCCTCTACAAACCGTATTCGGCGCTGATCATCCGGCTCGCCAACAACATCACGCATTCGCGGCGGGGCTTCGCGCTCTTCCTGGGGGCGATCTTTATCGCGCCGCTGGTGGTGTTCCTCGTATGAGCGGTGTTGAGAGGATGGATGTTGGAGATTGGAGATTGGGTTCTGTCCAACCTCTAATGTCCAATCTCAATCCGCGCGCAACAGTGCTCGCGATACCCCAGCGGGGTATGTTATGATTGTTGACAGAGAAACTCAGGAATAGCATGAAGGTATCGACTAAGGGCGAATACGGCATCCGGGCGTTAATCGAGCTTGCCCACCACTACGGTGAGGTCCGCCCTACCCAAACGGGCGAGATCGCGAACCGACAGCGTGTGCCGGAGTCCTACCTGGAGCAGCTTCTGACGACGTTGCGCCGGGCGGGTTTCATACGCAGCGTGCGTGGACCACAGGGTGGCCACGCACTTATCCGCGACCCGAGGACGCTTCGCGTGTCCGAGGTGATCGAGGCGCTAGAAGGCCCTATCATGCCGAGCGATTGCCTGGACGAGGGCAGCAACTGCGGCGGCCGCGACCAGGAGTGCGCGCAGCGACAGATGTGGGCAGACGTGCGTGACGCGATACTCGGGGTGCTGGACAATACGACAATTTCTGAGCTGGCAGAGCGCGACCGGGCGGCACAGCCCACGGGCGCCCGCTACAACATCTAGGAGATGCGAATGGGAAGCAAGATCGCAGATAGCGTCCTCGACCTCGTCGGCGACACGCCGATGGTGCGGCTGAACCGCGTGGTGCCCGCAGGCTCCGCCGAAGTCGTCGGCAAGATGGAGTCACTGAACCCGGCCGGCAGCGTGAAAGACCGAATCGCGCTCAACATGATCGCCGCGGCCGAGCGCGAGGGAAAGCTCAAGCCTGGCGACACGATCGTCGAGCCGACCAGCGGTAACACCGGCATCGGACTGGCGATGGTCGCCGCGGTCAAAGGCTACAAGCTGATCGTGACGATGCCGGAGGACATGAGCCTCGCGCGGCGCGACCTGCTCTCGCGCTATGGGGCGCAGGTCGTGCTGACGCCTGCGATCGAGGGAATGACCGGCGCGGTCTACGCCGCGCAGGAGCTACTGGCGAAGAACAAGGGCACTTTCATGTGCCAGCAGTTCGAGAACCCGGCGAACCCGGACGTCCACCGGAGGACGACCGCCCTGGAGATTCTGGAAGCGACGGACGGCAGAATCGACGCATTCGTGGCGGGCGTCGGCACCGGCGGCACGATTACGGGCGTGGGAGAAGTCCTCCGCGAGAAGTTGGGGGAGGGCCTTCTGATCGTGGCGGTGGAACCGACGCGGTCCCCTGTTCTGCAAGGCGGACGGGCGGGCGTGCACGCGATCCAGGGCATCGGAGCGAGTTTTGTGCCTGGAATCCTGAACAGAGAGATATACAGCGAGATCATGGCGTGTACAGACGAGGACGCGATCGAGATGTCGCGGCGGCTCTGCAAGGAAGAGGGACTGCTGGTGGGGATCTCCGCCGGCGCGAACGTGTGGGCCGCCTGCAAGGTGGCGAAAAAGCTTGGCGAAGGCAAGCGCGTCGTCACTGTGCTGTGCGATACCGGTGAGCGATACTTGCAGATGGAGACCTAGGATGGCTTTGAGGAAAGATATGCCAGTTACCGTATACATACCGACGCCCTTCCGGCGCTTCGCGGGCAACCAGACCTACGTGAAGGCGGAAGGCAACACCGTAGGCGAAGTGCTCGACGGCCTCGGCCGCGAGTATCCGTCGCTGCGGCAGATGATCTACGACGAGCGTGACGAGATCCCCGGCCACGTGAACATTTACGTCAACAACACCGAGATCCACACGCTGCAGGGCAAGGAAACACCTGTTGCCGACGGCGACGAGATGGCCGTGATACCCGCGATAGCGGGCGGCGCTGCCGTGGCGCTGACTCCCGAGCAGGTGGACCGCTATTCGCGGCACATCATCATGCCGCAGGTCGGCCCGGCCGGCCAGCGGAAGCTGATGGAAGCGAAGGTGCTGGTCGTCGGCGCGGGTGGCCTCGGCGGACCGGTTGCGCTGTACCTCGCGCTGGCGGGTGTCGGCACCATCGGCATTGTCGACTTCGACGTGGTGGACCTCTCGAATCTGCAGCGACAGGTGCTGCATCAGAACGATGACGTCGGCAAGCCGAAGGCAGTGTCCGCAAAAGAGACGCTCAACGCCTACAACCCGGACGTGAAGGTGGTGCTCCACGAGACGCCGATCACGTCCGACAACGCGATGGAGATCATCCCGCAGTACGACATGGTGGTGAATGGCGCGGACAACTTCACCACGCGCTACCTTGTTAATGACGCGGCATACATGGCCGGCAAGCCGCTGGTGGACGGCAGCATCCTCCTCTTCGACGGCCAGGCGACTGTATTCGTGCCGGGCCAGGGCTGCTACCGTTGCCTGTTCCCTTCGCCGCCGCCGCCCGGCATGGTGCCGAGTTGCGCCGAAGCAGGCGTCCTCGGCTCGCTGACGGGGATCATGGGCTCAATCCAGGCGACCGAAGCGATCAAGTACATCCTTGGCATCGGGGAGCCGCTGGTGAGCCGCCTGCTGATCGTAGATGCGCTGGCATCGGAGTTTCGCGTGGTGAAACTGCGCCGGGACCCGAAGTGCCCGCTCTGCGGCGACGACCCGACTATCACGGAGCTAATCGACTACGAAGGCTTCTGCGGGGCACCCTTCCCGGGCGGCCACCAAAATGGCGCTTAGGAGACAGGGATGGCAGTAGAGGTCAAAGTAACGGCAAACATGAAGAAGCTGCTGGGCGGGGCAAGCTCCGTCGAGGCTACCGGCGGCACGGTGCGCGACGTCCTGGAGGACCTGGAAACGCGTTTCCCCGGGTTCAAGACGAACGTCATGAACGACGGCGGCATACACCGTTTCGTGAACGTGTTCCTGAACGATGAGGACGTGCGGTTCCTTGGCCAGCTGGACACGCCGACGAAGGACGGGGACGTGTTGTCAGTGTTGCCGGCGTTGGCCGGGGGTTAGAGGACACCCGCGCGCCTACCGGACGAAGCGAATGACGCAATCGAAATCTATGCCCCCACCCCCCACCCCTCCCCAAAAAATGGGGGAGAGGTTGGGGGACACCCCCAAACCCCCGGTATGGGGTTGCACCCCCTTCACCCCCGCTTTCACGCTTTCTTCCGAAGAGGCGCCTTACCCGTTTTGCGGACCTGTGGGCGCCCTTCAACCGTTGGAGGCGGACAGAGCTAAAGCTCAGTCCCTGCAGTTGGCTCCGCTATTCAGGGCGAGGCCGCGGTAATGGGCTACGCGTGCACCCCCTTCACCCCCACTTTCACGCTTTCTTCCGAAGAGGCGCCTTACCCGTTTTGCGGACCTGTGGGCGCTATTCAAACGTTGGAGGCGGACAGAGCTAAAGCTCTGTCCCTACAGTTGGCACCGCTATTCAGGGCGAGGCCCCGGTACTGGGCTACTTCTGGACGCGACGAATGACGCAATCGAAATCTATGCCCCCACCCCCCACCCCTCCCCAAAAAATAAAAGGGAGGTTGGGGGACACCCCCAAACCCCCGGTATGGGGTTGCACCCCCTTCACCCCTGCTTTCACGCTTTCTTCCGAAGAGGCGCCTTACCCGTTTAGCGGTCCGGCAGGTGCCCTTCAACCGTTGGAGGCGGACAGAGCTCAAGCTCTGTCCCTACAGTTGGCGGCGGTTTCTTCGTCCAGATCGTCTGGCAGGTCGGCGTGATGCTCTGCGAATCGATTCTTCACGCGATCGGCAATACGCCGCTGGTGCGCCTGCGTCGGATGGTCGATAAGCCCGGAGTAAATGTCTACGCCAAGCTGGAGGGGTTCAACCCGACCGGCAGCGTGAAGGACCGCATCGCGCTTTACATGGTCAGGGCGGGCGAAGAGAGCGGTGAACTGACACCCGACAAGACGGTGCTGGAGCCGACCAGCGGCAACACCGGCATCAGCCTGGCGATGGTCTGCCGCGCGAAGGGCTACCGGCTGCTCTGCGTACTGCCGGACAACGTGACGCCGGAACGCGAAGCGCTCTTGCGCGCGTTTGGTGCGGACGTGGTGTATGCGGAGAACGCCGTGAGCACGAACGATGCGGTGTACAAGGCGCAGCAGATGATCACTGAGGACCCGGGCGCTTACTACATGCCCTATCAGTACGGGAACGAGAACAACCCGCGCGCCCACTATGAGACCACAGGGCCGGAGATTCTGCGGGACTGCCCGGAGGTGGACGCCTTCGTAGCAGGCCTCGGAACCGGGGGCACCCTGACCGGCGTCGGACGCTTCCTGAAGGAGAAACGGCCGCAGGTGAAGGTGATCGCTGCGGTGCCGCACCCGGGTGACCTGGTGCAGGGGCTGCGCGACCTGGGAGAAGGATTCATCCCGCCGGTGCTGGACGAGAAGGTGCTGGACGGGCGGATCGTCGTCGATTCGCTGAGCTCTTTCAAGACGACGAAGGAGCTGATGGAGAAAGAGGCTATCTTCGGCGGCATCTCCTCCGGCGCGATCATCAGGGTGGCGCTCCGCGTTGCCGAGCGGATGAAGAAGGGCAACGTGGTTGCGCTCCTGGCGGACGGAGGCTGGAAGTACCTCTCGACTGAACTATGGAGCCGCGATTACAGCGACGTGCCGGAAGAGACGCAGGGCAAGATCTGGTGGTAGGGGAGGCATCTTGGGCCGGTTTCTGATGTACGCCACGATCGTGCTGCTGGCGCTTTTCGTGGTGTCAACGTACACGCTGCTGGAGCACGGAAACCAGGGCCTGGGGCGGGTGCAGACTTACACGCCCGACGCGATGCCGCTGGGTCCAGCGTACGACCGAACGGAGATCGCGATTAACGGGACGCTGGTCTACAACGCATCGCAGGACAGGTTTGTGCTGACCAACCCGGAAGCCGATGAGCCAACACCGGTGCTCGGACTGGACGAGGATGAACTGCGGCCATTCGTAGACCGCCTGGTGCACGTAAACGGGACTTTCCACCTGGACGGCGGCAGCTTCTACATCGACGCGAAGAGCATTCGGGACCTGCACGAAACGGCGTCGCCGAGCCCAACGGCCCAGAGCCCGCTCTGATGTTGCTGGAGAAGCAGTACGTGGACGAGATGATCGCCCACGCGATCGAAGAGGCGCCAAACGAGTGCTGCGGGATCATCGCGGGCAAAGACAGCCGGGCGACGAAGCTCTTCCCTGCGATAAACGCGGAGTCCAGCCCTTACCGCTACTCGGTCGAACCGAAGGACCTGCTGCGCATCTTCCGCGAGTGTGAAGCGAATGACTGGTCGTTTTTAGTCATCTACCACTCGCACACGGCCAGTGAGGCGTATCCCTCGCCGACTGACGTCCGGCTGGCGTTCTGGCCGGAGGCCCGATACGTGCTGGTCTCGCTGGCCGACAAGGACAGGCCGGTGGTGCGCGCGTTCCGCATTCTCGACGGCCAGGTGACGGAAGAGCCGATTCAAGAGCCGGCAATCTAGCCCGGCCGCCTCCACCTTTTTACGCCATGTTGAAAACCTGTTAACAAGTCCCTTTACACGTCTAGCCTAATCTGGGAATGGATGAGGCAGATTAGCAGGGAGGGCTCATGCTAGCAGCGGACAGTCAACGGCGGCACCTGCGATACGGGCGATTCGGGCGCGGAAGGACAGAGAGACAGGACGCTCGATCGGACTTCAGCAGTCGCCGTGGTCACTGGACAGGTTATCGGCCACTTCAGGATGCCGTTACCCAAGCACGGCTGGCTGCACTCATCGGTGAGACTGACAAGGGTAGGGAGGACAGATGATGACAACGGCGACGAAGGACCTGGCGCTCGAATCGACACTCGACGCGGCGGAAGAACTGCGCGCGCAGTACGTCGCCTGCAGCTACCTGGCCACAGCCTGCCAGGAGGCACTTTCGCGGTTCCCGACTCCGGTCGTGAACGACGATCGCATCTCGGGCCGTGCGCTGGAGTTTCTGCTGGCCGTGGAGTGGGACTGGCGGCAGACGCTGCAGGAGCTGGCAGAACGCGTGGGCACGGCGTCAAGCGTGAACGGCGGATATAATCCGGAGCATGCAGAAGACGCAGATACCACTCGCGAAGGTGTTGCCCACCACCGCCCAGATCACCGGCGGCGGACACCTGTCCGTCGGCGGCTGTGACCTCGTACAGCTAGCACGCGATTGGGGCACGCCACTCTACGTCTTCGATGAGGAGACGCTGCGCGGCCAGTGCCGGGCCTTTCTGGAAGGGTTCCGCGCCCGCTACCCGAACACGTCGGTCGCCTACGCTGCTAAGGCGTACCTCGGGCGGGCCCTGGCCGGCATTATCGCGCAGGAAGGGCTGGACCTGGATGTCGTCTCCGGCGGAGAGCTGGCGATAGCGGCTTCGGTCAACTTCCCTCGGGAGCGGATCCACTTCCACGGCAACAACAAGTCGGAGCAGGAGCTGGCGGAGGCGCTAGACTACGGCATCGCCCGCGTCATCGTCGACAACCTGCACGAGCTACACCTGCTGAACGGCCTGGCGCAAGGGCGGGGGATCCGGCAGCGGATCCTGCTGCGAGTATCGCCGGGCGTCGACCCGCACACGCACAGACTGACGACGACCGGCATCACCGACGTGAAGTTCGGCATCTCGATCGTCACGGGGCAGGCCGAGCACGCAGTGCGCCAGGCGCTCGACACTCCGGGCGTTGAGCTAGTGGGACTGCACGTGCACCTGGGTTCGCCGATCTTCGAGACGGAGCCGTTCGCGGAGGCAGTGGACGTCGTCTTCGACTTCGCGGCCAAGATGCGCGCCGCTTACGGGTTTGAGCTACAGGAGTTTTCGCCTGGCGGCGGCTTTGCCGTGAACTACACGGACGAGAACAACGCGCCGTCGCCGGACGAGTACGCCGAGATCATTTGCTCGCACGTGACGGCCGGTTGCAAGAAGTACGGGCTGTCCAACCCGCGGATGTTCATCGAGCCTGGGCGGTCGATCGTGGCGCGAGCATGTGTTGCGTTGTACACGGTTGGTTCTTCGAAGGACATCCCGGACGTGCGGCGATACGTCAGCGTTGACGGGGGAATGGCGGACAACATCCGCCCGGCGCTATACGAGTCCCGCTACGAGGCGATCGTCGCGAACAAGCCGCTGGAGGCGCGCTCGGAGAAGGTGACGATCGCAGGGAAGTACTGTGAGTCGGGCGATGCGCTGATACGCGACATCGACTTGCCTTCGCTGGAACCGGGCGACGTCCTGGTGACGCCGGCGGCAGGGGCCTACGCGCTGGCCATGGCCAGCAACTACAACGCCTCTCTGAGGCCGGCCGTGGTGCTGGCAAGCAACGGGGAGGCGAAGCTCATGCGTCGCCGCGAGACGTACGAAGACCTGCTAAGGGCCGACGTCTGGCCACTGGAGTAATACTTGACGGTACTACTCAAAGGTAATACCATGCAGCTTGTGACAGAGGCTAAGCCCACGTATGGGCGCATCACAAGCAAGGGTCAGGTCACCATTCCCAAGGAAATTCGGGAGACGCTGGGCGTGAACTATGGTGACCGCGTCGACTTCATCGAACGTAATGGGGAAATCATCGTCAAGAAGCACTTTGACCGGGCCGCTTTCGACGCCGCTATTGAAAAATGGCGGGGGACGGTCAAGCTTCCGGACAACATGACCGTCGATGAGTACATCGACTACATCCGCGGCGAATGAGCGTCGCCGTCGACACAAATGTCATCCTCGACATCGTGACAGACGATCCGCCGCACGCCGAGGAATCGCTGTCCAGACTGCGCCTCGCACTCGCCGACGGCGAGGTGGTGGTAGGTGAGATAGTATGGGCGGAGCTAACACCGACTCTGGCTGAGTATGGTGGCGTGGGACCGACTCTGAGTGCTCTGCAAATCTCCTATCGGGTTTCAAATGAGGAGACACTTGGTCTTGCTGGCTCGGCTTTCTTCTCTTACCTGAGAAATCAGCGGCCTCAAACATGTCGGAAGTGCGGTGCGACGATAGCCGGCCGCGCGCGCATCCTACCCGACTTCATGATTGGTGCGCATGCGCTGGTGCACGCCGGGCGGTTGCTGACTCGCGACCGGGGATATTACGCGAAGTACTTTCCGGACCTGGTGCTGGTCTAGCCTTCGAGGACAGGCCCGTAGCCGACCAGGTCCACCTGCGCGGAGCAGTACTGCATTTCGACGGGCGCTTCGATGTCCACCTGCACATCCAGCGAGACGCCCGGGAACTGAAGGCCAACGGTCTCCGCCTGCTTCGTCGGCGAGGCGCAGGGAATGAGCGCATCGGCATCGGTGACAGAGATGATTGCGCGGATGAGGTTAGGTTCGTTCGAACCTGACTCCGGCAGTGATACCTGGGCCGAGTAGACGCATTCGTCGTAGTCGGTTTCGCCTTCTTCGCAGGCCGGCGCAGGTGTAAAGACAACGCCAAGGCCGTTACCGTCGGCGTCGTACCAGCGCAGCTCCGGCGGCCCTTCGAAGACGCAGGCGCGCTCAGTGTTCGTCACCTCGACCGTGATCACGGTGGCATCGTTCTCGCTGTCGGTGGAGACGACCTCCGCTTCGAGTTCATCGCTCACACAGGCGTCCGGGTTGGGAGTTGTCTGTCCGGGCGAGATCGCAGGGTCCTGGGTGAGAGTGGATGTGGGACTTGGGGTAGCCGAATCGTCATCGCCACACGCGGCGAAGAGAAGCGTTAAGAACAAAACAGCGGCCAAGAGGCGCACGGTTACTCCGGGGGCGTCGGCAAGGGTCCGTAGCCGTACAGCGTTACGCTCTCGGTGCAAGTGGGGATAGTCACGGGCTCGTCAAGCGCTATCTTGAGGTCAGGATCGACACCGGGGAACTGCAGGCCGACGGACGCCGCGGTCTGCGAGTCAGCGCACGAGGGATCCTGCTCGACACCGATAACTGCAATGGACTGGCCGTCAACGCCTGCCGCCGGCGTCGGCGCTCCGGACAGAAGCAACACCTCGCCGCCGAAGACGCAGGTGGAGTAGTCGCCCGCCTGGGGTTGGCAGGTGGTCGTTCCTGCGTCGGGCACATCAAGCCTGGTGCCGGACTCGTCGTACCAGTTCAGTGCGGGCGGGCCGGAAAGCGTGCAGTTCGCCTGGATGTTGGTCATGCCGATGGAGTATAGCGGTGAGTCGTCTATCTCCTCTGTTGCGACTAGATCGCCGTAGAGGTAGCTAGAGGTGCAAGGAACAGGCTCAGGCGTTACCGTGGGGCTTCCCGGCGTGGGCATAGAGTCGGAGCCACCGCCACAGGAGACGAGAAAAAGAGTGGCAACGATGCCCACGAATGCGGGGAGGAGGCGCGTCATACTCCGTTCAATGATGGACGACGAGGCGCGCAAGGACAAACCCCGCGATGCTGAACGCGGAAGAAATTTGGTCGCTGTTGGGGGATGTGCCCCTACCCACATATTCGTGACATTCGGAACTAACCTTCACGAGGAGAAATCTCTACACTTACCTTGTGCAAGCTAAAGTAATTACGGAGCCGGTAGTCACGTCCGAGTACTCGGAAGAGTCGGACGTAACCTTGTTCCACGGGGACTGCAAAGAACTCCTCGGGCAAGTGCCGTTAGGGGCGGCCAAGCTGATTGTCACTTCGCCGCCCTACAACATTGGGAAGAGTTACGAGAAAAAGAAGCGCCTTGAGGACTACGTGGCTGAGCAGGACGATGTTATTGGTCTTTGCGTCGAACGTCTCGGCGAGGGTGGAAGCATCTGTTGGCAGGTGGGGAATCACATCGTCGGACCGAACGAGGTATTGCCACTGGATATAGCCCTCTACCCTCTGTTCGTAAAACGCGGTCTAAAGCTGCGAAATCGCATAGTCTGGCATTTCGAGCATGGGCTTCATTGTTCGCGTCGGCTGTCGGGGCGTCACGAGGCGATACTGTGGTTCACCAAGGGAGACACGTACACATTCAACCTAGACCCAATCAGAGTCCCGCAGAAGTATCCCGGAAAGAAGGCATTCAAGGGTCCCCGCATCGGTGAGCTAACGGGCCATCCGCTGGGTAAGAACCCGGGGGATGTCTGGGTCATTCCCAACGTGAAGCACAATCACGTCGAGAAGACGACTCATCCCTGCCAGTTTCCAGTGGAATTGGTGGAGCGCCTAGTGCTCGGTATGACGAATCCGGGAGATCTCGTGATTGATCCTTACGTCGGGGTCGGTACAACCAACATTGCAGCCCTAAGGCATGGTAGACGATCCGCTGGTTCGGACACGGAGTTGGAATATCTCCAAATCGCCAGTCAGAGACTAAAGAGCGAGGCCAGCGGTCAGTTGCGTACCAGACCAAGGGATCGGCCGGTGTACGATCCAGCCAAACCGTCTTCTACTCGCTACCGTCCGTCGCAGGCTCGTCCTCAGTCACTTCGGCTTCTGGAGTCTCCAGCAGTCGAGTATCGAAAGGGACCACCTGCACGGAAACGCCGGCTTGCTGCCGATCAAGAGCAAAAGTCTCTCCGGCCCGCTCGTAACACTGCCTGACTAGTCCGTAATCGTCGGGCTCGATTCCAATGACGAGGATGGGCAGTGTGAGCGACATCTTGGCCCAAGGCAGTTCGCGCGAAACTCTTTCGAAGTTGGCCACGTTTTCATCAATCAGGTTTGCGAACGCCCGCGTTGGGACTATGAGCACTGCGACATCTATCTCGCCTAGGGAGTAAGAGAGCTGAAACTTGAAGACATCCGTGTACCAACGTGCCATGTTGCCGAATTGGGCCTCCACCTGCACCAACCCCTTCTTGTAGTCCCCCTTAAGCCCGGTCTCGGGACCGCCCTGCCGTTCCCTCGACACGATTGGTGGCTGAAGCTGCCAGCCTTTCGATTTGAACGCTTCATCCAGGTGGATGTTTAGGGCCTTTTGATTCACTGGCAAAAAGATGAACCGCTGGTCGACAGAAGGCCGACTTCGATCGCGAGTTCGCCGCTTGACCCCTCCCCGCCTTGCGCTCAGCTCGTTCGGGTCCAGCAGAGGGACGGGAGCCGCCCTGAGGATCTCGAGGATTTCGGCCTTCGCCTCACCGAACGCGGGGTCTTCGAGTACTGCGTTGGCATATCGGTAATCGAGGGACTGGAGCCTCATGGACCGATGATATGTCTATTGGGAGGCCAAAGCACTAACGATTACGCCCGAGGCAGGCCCAGGCCGCGGATGGCGCCGATCGTCTTCATGACCTCGCTTGTGCCGCCGGCGATGGTGGCGCTGACGGAGAGCTGGTAGCCGCGCTCCATGCCGCCCTTCATCTTGGCCCACTTGCTCTTCGGGTGCAGCGGGCCGTACATGCCCATCAGCTCGATGCCGGTGGACGCGAAGCGCTGCGTCAGCTCGGTGCTGTAGAGCTTGGCGATTGTGGCCTCGTAGTTCGGGGCCTTGCCGCCGGCCTGCAGCGATGCCACACGATAGGACAACGCGGCCGCGATCTCGATCTCGATGTAGATATCGGCGAGGCGGGTGCGGATCTCCGGCTTGTTCTCGACGAACTGGGGGTTCTCCTTCGCGAACTGCAATAGCTCACCGAGGGAGCGGCGGAGGCGGGCAGAGCCAGCGATAGAAGAGCGCTCGAAGTCCAGGGCGACGGCGAGCATGTACCAGCCCATGTTTTCCTGGCCGACGAGGTAGCGGGCGGGGATGCGCACGTCTTCGAAGAACACTTCGTTGAAGCCGTGGTCGCCGGCCATGTTGATCAGCGGGCGGATGGTGATGCCGGGAGCGTCCATCGGCACGAGGAACATGCTGATGCCCTTATGCTTTGGCGCGTCGAAGTCTGTGCGGGCGGCCAGCCAGCCCCAGTTGGAGCGGTGAGCGCCGGTGGTCCAGATCTTCTGGCCGTTGATGACGAAGTCATCGCCATCACGGATGGCCTTTGTCTGGATAGCGGCGAGGTCAGACCCGGCCGCAGGCTCCGAGTAGAGCGTGCACCAGATGTGCTCGAGGTTGGTGATCTTCGGGATGAAGTCGCTCTTCTGCTCGTCGGTGCCGTAGAGCATGAGCGATGGGCCGACCCACGCCACTCCCATGTTGAAGCCGACGGGAGCGCCCGCGTAGGCCATCTCTTCGTTGTAGATGACCTGTTGCATGACGCTGGCTTCCATGCCGCCGTACTGCTTGGGCCAGGCGATGGCGAGCCAACCCTTCTGGGCAAGTTTCTTGTTGAAGGCCTTGGCGAACTCACCCTGTACAGCGACGCCCATCTCGGATTCACTATCGAAGTTGTCGTTCCAACCGGGCTTCAGTTCCGTTTTGAGGAAGTCCTTGACCTCAGTGCGAAAGTTCTCTTCTTCGCTGGTAAAGCGAAAGTCCATGTAGGGGCTCCTTCAGGCGCAGTCCTTCAAACGCGGCGAGTATGCCACAAAGCGGGGCAAAGTTCCAGTTCACGTAAGAGTAATTCTTGCTCATCGACCGACTATCGGAAGAAATACTAAACTTCGCCAGAAGGTCCATCCTTAAAGCGGCCGCAGAGGAGCAAATGCATGATCGTTTGGTGCACGGGAATCAGTGGTACGGGTCGGAAGAGCTACGTCGCCGAGGCGGCGAAATACTGTGAGGAGATTGGCCGAACGTGCAAGGTAATTGATGTCGGGGATCTTCTGGAAAGGGTGCCTGATCACGTCAAGGTCGGGCCAACGGCCACCGCTCTTCTGGATGGGAATGAGGACGTTTTACGCCTTCATCGCGTCGTTGCTCTAAATGAACTAAAGAAGGAGATTGACGACGCCAAGGAAGACCTGGTCATCATTTCGACACACGCATGTTTCATGAGGCGCGCCCGAATCATGGCCGGGCTAGATATGCACTTCCTAAAGAAGGAACTCGCAGGAAAAATAGATGTCTTCGCGACTGTAATACACGACTGTCATGATTCCTGGCTCGAGCTTCAGGGGCGGTCGGAGTGGAGAGATCACCTTTCCTTGGCCGAAGTCGCCGTTTGGCGCGACTTCGAAATCGTCCTCACAAAGATGCTGAGCGAGTATGAAGGTAAGCCTTTCTATCTTTTGGCCAGGCGTGATCCCGCCCAGGGGCTGGCTCAGTTGGCTCAGGAATCGCCCGCCCCGAGCCTCTATCTGAGTTATCCAATTACGGCGATACAAAAAGATAAGCCGGAACTCATCGACGAGGCCAAGGCGTTAGCCGAAAGCCTTCGAGATGAAGGGTTCGTGGTCTTTGATCCCCTGTCGATAAAGGATGTACCGGGAACCCGCGCGGCCGCGGGAGCGACAGAAGCGCAGATCACGGCAGAAATGGAAGCGGCCGCTGCGCCATATCTCAACAGCCAAACGGTAGTTCGGGATCTCCAACTTATCGATCAGGCAGACATGGTTGTTGTCTACTATCCGACTGATAAGGTTTCGCCAGGTGTCTACACCGAAATGTCACATGCTCGCGATCGCCGTAAGCCGCTATATCTGATCGCGTTCCCCGGTGCCCCGGATAGCGTGAGTCCATTCCTTGGACTGTTCTTTACTGAGGCGTTTCGCGATATTAACGAAGCCATTCCACGACTGAAAGAAGTGCACCTTGCCCCTTGACGGAGCAGAACAAGCGTTCTATTCTCGATCCATCAACATCTAACTTGTTGACGCCTATTTGTCAACCGCAGAGACTGGATCTGAGAGAGGAGGCCATCACTTGCAACAATCGAAGGGACCAGACTTGGACAGTCGAACGTTTCGGTTCACCGTGAAGGCAACACAGGACGAAATTCGTGTCGGCGATACTCTAATTGTCCGCGAAACGAAACAAATCCAGGGCGGCGTCGAGGTAGCAGCGATTCCAGAGAAAGTCGTGCGGGACGAGGCGGCCAAGGTTTTCTCATAGGATAGGCGAGCACCTTGGAAAGAGCCCGCCGATGGCGGGCTCTTTCGTTATCCTAATCCCATGCTGTTCACGGAAGGGGTGGCCCGATCATTTGGCGGGCTGGAGGTGCTGACAGACGTGACGTTCACCATCGGAAAGGGTGAGCGGGCGGGTCTCGTTGGGCCGAATGGGTCGGGGAAGACTACGCTGCTGCGAATCATCGCGGGCGAGGACGAGCCTGATAAGGGTCACGCGTGGCTCACGAGTGGCGAATCGCTCGGCTATCTGAAACAGGAGGCTGGGCTGGATTCGGAGCGACAGCTGCTGGAGGAGATGTGGACAGCGTTCCCGGAGGCGCACCGAGCGGACATGCGGCAAGCGGAGGTCGCGCGGCTGATTGAGAAGGGTGAAGGCGACATCGACGCGCTGGTCGATGAGCAGGCCCAGTTGTTCGACGAGTTCGAGCGGTTAGATGGGTACCGGATCGAGTCGCGAATCGCGCGGGTGCTGGACGGCCTCGGCTTCGAGCAGAGCGACCATGCGAAGCGCTGCGGTGAGTTCAGCGGCGGCTGGCAGATGCGAATTGCGCTGGCTAAGGTGCTTGTGCGCCGCCCCGACAACATGCTGCTCGACGAGCCGACGAACCACCTCGACAAGTCCGCGCGCGATTGGCTGGCAGAGGACCTGACCGAGTACAAGGGATCGCTGCTGATCGTCACGCACGATGCGGAGTTCCTGGACCGTGTGGCGATGCGCATCCTGGAGCTGCGGGAGGGCACCGTTGAAAGCTACGCGGGGAACTATTCGGATTACCAGCGGACGAAGGCGGAGAAGCTGCAGCAGCAGGACAAGGCAGCGGGCCGGCAGGAGCGCTACCTCGCCAAGCAAGAGCGTTTCATCGAGCGATTCCGCGCGAAGCCGAGCAAGACCACCCAGGCCCAGAGCCGCGAGAAGATGATCGCCCGCATCGAGCGGATTGACCGGCCGAAGAAGGAGTCCGAGGTGCACATCGGGCTGGAGGCGCACGGACGGACGGAGAACGATGTCCTCGTCATGGAGGGCATCGGCCACGTGTACCCCAACGGTCGATCGGGCGACCACGTGGTGCTGGTCGACGTGAACCTCCACGTCGAGCGCGGCCAGAAGGTGATCCTGCTTGGCCCGAACGGCAGCGGAAAATCGACTCTGCTGAAGATCGCCGCCGGGCACATCAAGCCCACGCAGGGCACTATGCGCTGGGCCGAACTCGCGCGGCGCGGCTACTACGACCAGCACCAGGACGAAGCACTGGACCCGGACCTGACGCCGCTGGAGGAGGTGCGTAAGGTGGCACCGATGGAGGAGGACGTACGGCTGCGGACGGTACTGGGGAACTTCCTCTTCCGCGGCGACGACGTCTACAAGTCAGTGCGGCTGCTATCCGGTGGTGAACGTAGCCGCGTGGCGCTGGCGAAGCTCGTTATCCAGCCGACGAATGTGCTAATCCTGGACGAGCCGACGAACCACCTCGACCGGTCGACGCGGCGCAAGCTGATCGACGTGCTGGCGAAGTACACAGGTACGATCCTCTGCGCTGCGCATGACCCCGGCCTGCTGGAGCGCGTCGCGACGCGGGTCTACGAGGTGGCGGATGGCGACTGCCGGGAATTGATTGATTACCGCCGCGACGGAGTAGCAAGGAGCAAGTAGCCAGGAACCAGGAACCAGTAGCCAGTAGCCAGTAGCCAGTAGCCAGTAGAGGGTTCGCACACCGGTTTGCGTCAGGGAATCAGAGTCGCCTTACAACTGTCCTTTGTCTCTGAGCGACCAGGCGTGTTCGTTCAGGGCCATGAGGCCGCCCGACATCAGCGAGTGACCGCCGAGGAGCACCGGCAGTGGGGCTTCCATTGCCGCGTGGGTGAACTCGCGGAGGAAGGGGTCGGTGATCTCCTGCCAGCGGCCGAGGTCGGAGAGGAAGCGGTCTTTGCGCGTGGCATCGATTCGCTTGTGGGCGAGAAGGACGCGCGTGTCGATGAACGCGGCGTCACCGAGCTCGGCGAGCGTCTCGAAGAAGCGCTTGGGGCCGACTTCGTCGTGGTAGTAGGCGAGCAGGGAGCGCGCTTCGCCTTTCTCCGCTCGATTGTCGGCTTCCATGCCTCGCTCCTCGGCGAAGAGGCGGACGCGGCAGGCAGTCTCGCGCTCCAGGTAGCCCCAGGCGTGAGAGCCAACGCGGCCAGCCACGACGATTTGTTTGGTCTGGTCGAGAAACAGTGGCAGGACCGCGTAATAGCGCGCGGTCAGCTCCGCGGGCGATTTGTCCATCTCGATCGCGGATGACCAGCGGGGGTCGATCAGGGTGAGAATCGCTACGTCGGCAGGAGTGTCGATGTCGAACTGCGTGGCGACGGTGCGCGGGAGGGTCTGGACAGGCATTCCGGCGTCGAGGAGTGCGCGGGCCAGCGAGTTGTCCCGCAATACTTGTTTGATCGCGGCGAGAGCGATGCTGTTCACCCGGAACGCGACAAGGTCGGAAGAGAAGTTGTTGTTGGTCACGACGGATGCATCCTGCGTGCTCTGGAGGACGCCGGCGAAGTCGCCGGTGGCGAAGAGGGGGAGGCTGCCACCGCCCATGTATACAGCTGACTCGATGTGGTGCTTCTGCAGGACGCCCGCCAATCGCTCGCCGAAGTGGAACGGCCCCTCGTCGCGATCAACGGTGACGGCGTCAGTGAGGACGTTCTGGTCAGTGACCAGGACCGCCGGCGGCTCCCCCGGTAGCCCGCGCCAGGCGGTAAGTGAATGCATCGTGGCTGTGAGCCGCGCCTGATCGACGAAACGTTCCGCCTCCGACGTGCCGAAGCCACCGAGGAAAATAACGAGCGTTGGCGCTGCCACGGTCAGACGGCGGGGCCGCGGCGCAGCGCGGGCAGCGTCTCGCTCGTGGTGATTGCTTCCCAGCCGGAGTCCTTCAACTGGCGAACGCCGCCGTCACCGGCTGCTTTCGCCAGCTGGGCGATGGTCTTGTTGAGGGTGGTGTGCTTCGCGTCCGGGGCGATTTCGGCGAACGGGACGAGAACGAACGGGCGCTCCGCCATGCGCGGATGTGGGATGGTGAGAAGTTCGTCGGCAGACCTCTCGTCGCCGTAGAGGAGGATATCGATGTCGATCGGGCGGGGGCCTTGCGGCGGCCCGCCGGGACGGCGGCCTACTTCTTCTTCTATCGCTTTCAAGAAGCGGAGGAGCGATCGGGGTTGCAGGCCGGTCTCGATGGCGACTGCGGCGTTGTAGAAAGATGGTTGGCCGGGCGGCACGGGGTCTGTCTCATAGAGCGATGAGACCGCGATCACTCGGCACATGCGAGGGATGGCGGACACGGCCACGCGCAGGTTGGCCTCTCGGTTGCCGAGGTTGGAGCCGAGCGCGAGGTAGGCTACCGTCACGCGCTTCCCCCCGGGACGACGAACGCCAGGCGCGCCCTCGCGATGACCTCATCGTCCGAGGCCCGGCGCGTCTCCACTTCTCCAAACGCAACGCCATGGCCCATCCGCACGACACGGCCTTCGAAGACAAGAGCGTCGCCGATTTCGGCCTGTGCGTAGAAGCTGCTGCTCATCTCGATCGTTGCGTGGGGCCGGTAGGTCTCGCGCGGCTCGCCGGCGCGCAGCCGCGACAGACCGATGCCGATCACCGAGTCCATGATGCTTGTGAGCACGCCCGGGTGCACCTGGCCGTTCCTGTCGGCGTGCTGAGGGCCCGTGGTCAGCGTGAGCCGTGAATAGCCTTCGCGTTTCTCATCCAGCATCCCGCCGATGTAGGCCGCGAAGGGAGCCCCCGGTTCCTCAGGCATCTCGCCTGGCCTGAATAACGAACGTGAACCGGCCCTTCCCCATCAAAGTGTCCTCGTTGCGGCGGACCTCCGCCTCGGTGAACGCGACACTGCGCCCAACGCGGAGGGTGCGGCCCTCGAACGACAGCTGGTCCCCGACACGCGCACCGGCCAGAAAGCTTACGTTCATCTCGATGCAAGCGTGGGAGGCGCCGTCCTTCAGCACGCCGGAAGCGTGTACCGCGTGCGCGCACGCTTCGTCCATCAGCGTGGTGAGGACGCCGCCGTGGACGACGCCGTTCGGGTTCATGTGCTTCTCCTCGAGCGTCAGCGACAGGCGCGCGTAGCCCTCGCCTTCCTCCTCCAGCGTTGCGCCGACGAAGCGTGCAAACGTACCGAGTTCCCGCTCAGGCGGCATTCGCGGACTCCTTCGGGCGGACGATTGCGTCCGTCATGCGAGCGACCCGCGCCATCTGCTTGACGTCGTGCACGCGGACGATGTCCGCACCGTTCACGATCGAGACGGCGACTGTTGCTGCAGTGCCTTCAACGCGGTCGTCGACCGGCAGGTCGCCCAGCACCTTCCCTATCGTTGACTTGCGTGACGTTCCGACCAGGAGCGGACGGCCGAGGACGCGCAGTTCCGCGAGCCGACGCAACATCTCCAGCGCTTGCTCGTCGGTCCAGCCGAAGTTGAAGCCGGGGTCGATGATGATCTGCTCCAGTGGCAAGCCCGCCTCCCACGCGACGGCTAAACTCTCCTGCAGGCCAGACACGATGTTGCCGATGGTGTCGATAAAGGTGCGGCCGCGGTGATAATACATGGCAACGGCCGGCACGCCGGCCTCCGCGGCAACGCGTGCGATCTCGGGCTCCTTCAGGAAGCCATGGACGTCGTTTACCAGAGTTGCGCCGGCTTCGATAGCAGCGCGGGCAACCGGTGCCTTGCAGGTATCGATGCTGACCGGTATATCCAGCTCTTTCACGAGCCGCTCGATCACGGGCAGGACGCGCCGGGCTTCTTCTTCTGCGTCGACTTCGGCGAAACCGGGACGCGTGGACTCGCCCCCGACATCGATGATGTCTGCGCCGTCTACTCGCATCTGCATTCCCCGGCGAACGGCGGCGTCGAAATCCAGCGCGAGGCCATCGCCGGAAAACGAGTCCGGCGTGACGTTGACGATGCCCATGACGTAGGTCCGCGAACCCCAGGCGAATTCGCGGCCGCCGATGGTCATCGGGGCGGGATGGCGATTGCGTGTCGTGGTTGTCATGCGGAACACCAGTAGAACACTGCGGAGGCGGCTATTCAACCGCGATATACTACTGTTCTCATGTCGTACCCCAACCCGGAGATCCTCGCCGAAACGGACTGGCTGGCCGCGCACATCAGCGACCCAGATGTCCGCGTTGTGGACTGCGACGAGTTCATGGCGTACCTGCGCTTGCACATCGACGGCGCCATCGGGGTCCGCACGCACCACTACCTTAAGGAGCCGGGCGACAGCGCTTCCGGGCCGGGGATCGGCACGCACCTCATGCCACCCGAGCAGTTCGCGAAGGTGATGGGCGACCACGGCATCTCAAACGACACGACGGTCGTGGCCTATGACAATTTCGGAGGGTTGTACGCGGCGCGGCTGTGGTGGTCGCTCGATTACTACGGCCATTCCAGGTGCAAGGTGCTGAACGGCGGCTTCCGCAAGTGGTACGAGGAAGGCCGCGCGGTCTCGATGGACACGAAGCGCATCGAGAAGGCCGCCTTCAAGGTCACCGCCGTGCGCGAGGAGATCTGCGCTCGCAAGGACGACGTCGTGGCAGCGATCGACGACAAGGACACGGTGATCTGGGACGTGCGCGAGGCCGCCGAGTACGCGGGCACAGACAACCGCCCGAACAAGCGGCACGGTCACATCCCCGGCGCCGTCCACACGGAATGGCTGAACCTGACGGTCAGCCCGCCCATGCGCTCCGGCTTGCTCAAGCCTGCCGTTGACATTGAGAAGCAGCTCGCGGCGATCGGCGTCACTCCGGACAAGCGGGTGATCACGCACTGCCAGGCGGGCATTCGCGCGGCCTACGGGGTCTTCCTGCTGCGGCTGATGGGTTACCCGGACGCCCGCAACTACGATGCCTCGTGGGCGGAGTGGGGAAACGTCGAGGACACGCCGATCACGACCGGCTGACGTTACGTTCGGGATAAGTTATCCACATTCTCTTCTGCCCGACCTTTTCTGCGTGACCCTGACGTGCGCGTTTACATCTGTGAACAAGCATCACGTCTGAAGGAGGCGCAACATGGACCTCTCGCAGAAAACAGTGAGACTCGCTGGGATGGCGATGATCGTATCTGCAATCTTAACGGTCGTAACGGTCGGCCTTATGGCCGCGGGCACGTCAGACAAGGACCCGTTCACGAGAGAAGATGTGCCGGAATTCCTCACGGACGTCAACGATAACGAAGATTTGCTCGTCGCCTCGGGCGCTGTTGGCATAATCAACGACGGTGTATTCGTCCTGGCCGTTGGCGCAGCACTGTACATCCTTTTCCGCGATCGGAACCCGTATCTAGCGACGATCGCCGGGATAGCGGTGGCAATCACAGCGGCGATTTCGCTCGTCGTGGACATCTCAAACGTCCTGCTCACTGCAATTGCAAAGGACTATGTTGAGGGTGGCGTCGGGGACATCGCGGCCGGCGACTCGGCGGCATTAGAGCTGGGACGCTACGTCGGTATAGTCACATTCGCCTTCACGAACCTGCTGTTCACGCCCGCAGGGCTAGCCTTTACCTCGATAGGCCTTCTCATAACGGGCGCGCCGCAAGGGCTGATCAACCCGCCCAAATGGCTAGGATGGGTCGCGATAGTGGCAGGCCTGGCCATGTGGCTGTCGTGGCTAGTCGTGGCCGTGGACGCCGGGTTCATCTTCTTCCCGATCAACCTGGTGGCCACGCTCGTGTTCCTCGTGGGCCTGGGCGTCTGGCTGCTACGCAACGGAGATCTGCAACCGGCGCCGATGAGAGCGTAGCGCGGCGTGTAGACACGCGCCGGTGGCGCGTCTTGAGACGTCCCAGCGGAACGTCTCTACATTTGCGGGTGGCGAGTGTGCCAGTCGGTCGCCTGTTCGTAGGCGTGGGCGGCACGGAGGACGGTGGCCTCGTCCCACCAGCGGCCAACGAGTTGCGGGCCGATTGGCAGGCCGTCCGGGGAGAAGCCGCCCGGACGGGCGGGCGTCTGCCCGCAAGGCACCGAGATCGCTGGTACTCCGAGTAGATTGAGCGGGTTCGTCAGGCGGATTAGCGAGAACACGACGCTGAGGTCAGACGCCTCGATGGGCGTGGCGGTGGTCTGTGTCGCCGCCGTGGCGATCAGGTCGAACTTCGAGAACACTTCATCGCGCCAGGCGCGGACGGCCATCTCACGGAAGCGCTGCGCTTGCACGTAGTCCACGGCAAGGAACGTCGAGCCCAGCTCCAGCCGGTAGCGGACGTCATCTGCGTAGTCTTCGGGTCGCTCCTCCATCCACTTCTGGTGATAGGCGAGCGCTTCCGGCAGCATGATCGCCGTCAGGGCGTTGGGGATGTCCGCGATGAAGGGCAGCGTGACCGGCTCCACCTCCGCGCCGAGGCCTTCGAGAACGCGCAGCGCTTCTTTCACGGCAGCATCGGTCTCCGGCAGGAGTTGCTCAAAGAAGAAGCTGTCGGGCACGCCGATGCGCAACCCCTTCACGCCGTCGCGCAGATGGGCGCGGTAATCGGGGACACTCTCAGGGCTCGACCAATCGTCTCGGTCGTCTCGCCCCGCGATCGCCTGGAGGACGATAGCAGCGTCTTCCACGGTGCGAGTCAGCGGTCCGGCGTGGTCGAGTGACCAGGACAGCGGCAGCAGCCCGGCGCGGCTCACGCGGCCGAAGGTGGGTTTGAGGCCGACGATGCCGCAGAGAGAGGCCGGGATGCGGATGGAGCCTCCGGTATCGGTGCCAAGCGCGGCGAAGCACTCGCCGGAGGCGACGGCCGCGCCGGAGCCGGAGCTGGAGCCGCCGGTGACGCGTTCGACGTCCCAGGGATTGCAGGCAGGCTCCCAGTCAGACGAGCGGCCGGTGGCGCCGAACGCGAACTGGTGCAGGTTGAGCTTGCCGAGCAGCACCGCTCCGGCTTCGCGAAGACGCCGCGTGGCACTGGAGTCTTCGGTAGGAACGTTCTTCGCCAGGATCTTCGAGGCGGCGGTCGTAGGGACGCCGGCGACATCGAAGATGTCCTTGAGGGCGACTGGTATTCCGTGGAGAGGCCCACGGTACTTGCCGCCCGCGATCTCGTCTGCGGCGGCCTTTGCTTCCTTCATCGCGGACTCGGCGGTGAGCGTGATGAAGGCGTTCAGCCGCCCTTCGACCTCACCGATGCGGGATAGGCAGGTCTCCGTTAGCTCGACTGGGGAGACGCCCCGCGCACGGACACGCTCTGCGGCTTCTGTTAACGAGAGACAGGCGAGGTCGCCGTTCATCGGGAAGGAGGGGGGACGAAGCGGGAGGCGGGCTCGATCAGGCCCAGGTCGTACTTCCCGAGAGAGGTCCTGGCAGCTCGGGCGGCGGAGAGACCGGCCTCGAGCGTGGCGAGGCGTTCCTTGGGCACGCGAATGCCCGCGCGAGAGGCGAGCACGGCGGCTTCATTCTGGATTTCCCCATCTATCATCTTCACAACCTCTTGAATCTGAGGGACAATTTAGCAGAAAGGTGAAGGGACTGAGCTATTGGGAAAGGAATAAAAGCATAAGCGGTTTACCATAATCTCTTGACACTACCATTTGGTGACACTACGTTCACCAAAAGGGAAAGTGTGCGTTCTACTGATTAGCGCGCCGTTTCCGGGGTCAATCACAACAGAAGACCGGCGCAGGAAGAGGAGAAAGTCATGAGCATGAACATCCAGAAGGCTTTCACGGATATGCCCCTCGGGGAAAAGATCATGGTAATCGCAGCGCCCCTGTTCTTCATCGTCAGCTTCTTTCCTTGGTTCAAGTATGACCTGGGCATTGGGAGCGTCACGAAGACCGGTTGGTCGGGCGACTTCTCCTTCCTCACCATCATCGCAACCCTTCTCGCTTTAGCTCTTTTCGGCGGGATCGTTGCGATGCGGCTCTTCAACGTAAAGATGCCGACGTTGCCAGAAGGCTTTACCTGGGCAAGGATCGATCTCGGTGTAGCGGTTTACATCGCACTTGCAGTCTTGATCAGGCTACTTATGGGCGAGTCAGCGGGAAGCGGCGACTTTTCTGTCGACGCGGATATGCAGTTCGGGATCTGGATTGCCGCGATCATTGCTGCTGCACTTGTCGTCGGCGCCGGTTTGATATTCCAGGCGGAGCGGCAGGGCGGCGGCTCCTCGACGACGAGTATGTAACAGACTCATTGCAAAGAGACTATGGGCCGTCTTCCCGACTGTGGGGAGACGGCCCTTTCGTGTGTAATCGGGAGATAGAGGAGGACATAGCATGGCAATCTCCGGAAATTGCCCCAACTGCGGGAGCACGCTGCCACCAGGAGCCACTGCCTGCGCACGCTGCGGACATCGCCTGGCCGAGCCTGCGCCCGAGGAGGCGCCGTCAGCTGCCAACCCGCTGAAGGAGCCGGCAGGCAGGCCTGCGGCCGGTCAAACATTGGATGTGATGGAGGAGTTCAACAAGGTGCGGGAGCGCTGGGGCGTTGCGGACTCGCAGATCTTCCTGGCAGCGCTAGGGATGGCGGTGCTGGCCTTCCTGATCAGCACAGTCACCGGACCCAGCCTGGTGGCGGCCGGTGACGACGCCTTCGGCCGCCGCATCGATAACGCCGTTTGGCTGCAGCTTGCGTTCGGGCTGGCCGTAGGGTCCGCGGCGCTGGCCGTGTACATCCGATACGAAGCCGGTCCGCCGAGGGCGTCGACTGACTCTGATATCGATTTTAAGGTCGTGGCCGGCCTGGCCGGCCTTACGCTCGTCTTTGCGCTGCTCGGCCTGTTCAAGGGCTTCGACGGCAGCTTTGACGGTGCGGACTCGTGGTTCCGTTACGCAAACGTCTACGCGGCGATCGTCGTGGCCGGGTTCGCTATTTCGCGACCGGTGCCACGGGAGCTCGGCACGACTCCCAGCACGAGGATCGGAGTCGGGGCAGTTGGCGTGGCCGGGGCCATGCTGGTAATCGGCCTTATCATGGGGCTCAGCAACGATGCGGACACGTTCGCCACGGGCGTGGCACTGCAGGCCGCCGGGACGGTGCTTGTGATCGTATCCCTGGGCTGGTTCCTGGGACTGCGCGCGGAACGCTGATCTAGGCCGGCTGAGCAGCCACCTCGCTCGTGCAGAAGGCGCAGCGCCTGGCATCGATAGAGATCTCGCTCTGGCACTCGGGGCACTTGCGGGTCGTCGGGTCAGGCGGCGGCTCCTTGCTCATCCGTGCCTTGAACGCGTTGTAGGGCAGGACTACGAAGAAGAAGATCGCAGTGCCCACGGTGAGGAACGTGATCAACGCGTTGATGAACGAGCCGTAGCGGAACAGGCTGTCGTTGATCGAGAAGGTTAGGTTTGAGAAGTCGGTGTTCCCGGTGAGCGCGGCGATGATCGGCGTGATCAGGTCCGCTACGAGCGAGTTCACGACCGCCACAAAGGCCGCCCCCATGGCGATACCGACTGCCAGATCGACGACGTTGCCGCGCAAGAGAAATGCCTTGAAATCGTTGGCGATGCCCATCATGGCCAGAGCCTCCTTTAGGTACGAGAGTGACCCCTCGCAGATTGGTGGACGAGAGTATACGGCGCTATTCGGAGGGAGACCAGTCCTCGCCTGACTGCGTCGCGCGATTCTCCTGCGCGAGCTTGGCGAGGTGTGCTTCAATCTGCCGGGTGGCTGCCGTGAGCATGCGCTTGTCGAGCTCCGGGTAGATGGCGCCGAGCATGGCTTTCACGGTGCGCTTGCCGTTTGCCATCAGCTTCAGTACCTGCTCTTCGCGGGCACGGCGGTGATCGATTAGTTCTTGCAGCTTGGCGGGAACATCGTGGACGGCGATGCCGTGGCCCGGCAGCATGACTGACGCTTCGATTTTCTGGAGCCTGGCGAGCGACTTCAGATAGAGGGCCATGTCGCCGTGGGGAGGTGGAGAGACGGCCACCGTGCCAAGCCCGAGCGCCGTGTCGCCGGTGAAGAGCGCCTTCTCCTTCGGCATATAGAAGCAGACGGAACCCATGGTGTGACCGGGCGTGTGGATGACCTGCACCGAGAGCGACCCGACGGTGAACTCGTCGCCATCTTTGACCTCAATGGTGGGCTCGGCGGCGGCGGCCTGCTCCCGGAACTTCGCGACCTTCTCCCGCATCTCCTTCATCTCTTCTGGTATCTCGATGTCCTGTGGCGCTTCGCTCTGCCAGTCGCGCAGCCAGGAAAGTTCGTCGGGATGGAGCGTGACTTCGGCGCCGGTGGCTCTACGGATCTGGTCGGCGCCGCTGGAGTGGTCGAAGTGGTGATGGGTGAGCGCGATGTATCTCAGCTTTAGATGCGGGAAGTCTTTCAGGAAGCCGAGCCGCGCCTCGATGGACTTCTCGTCTCCGAAACCGCTGTCGACGAACGCGCCCTCGTCGCCATCCTTGACGAGGAACACGTTCGGGGCCTGGGGGCCGGTGTAGAACGCCTGCTCCGCGGGGATCGAGTGGATATAGTCAGTAATTTGCATGGTCAGAGGATAGGTGTTGGAGGTTGGAAATTGGAACCCGCGCCCAATCTAACCTCCAACATCCAACTTCCAATCTCCCTTCAGTACGGCCATCTGGACCATGTCCAGCGGTTTGCCGTAGCGAAGCCGGTGCTCACGCAGCAACGTTTCGCGGTAGAAACCGGCCTTTTCGTAGCAGCGGATCCCGCGTTCATTGTCGACGTCCGTGATGAGCTGGACACGGCGGAGGCCCAGGCTTTCGAAGGCGTACTGGAGGAGCAGACGGATGGCCTCGGTGCCATAGCCCTGTGACCAGGCGTCCTTCTCGCCGATGGTGATGCCCAGCCAGGCGCGGCCGTGGACGAGGTCGATCTGGAGCAGGGCCACATTCCCGATCGGGCGAGCCCTGTTTGTCTCGATGATCCAGAGGATCTGGGACGGATCGCTGTTCGCGCTGTTGATGCGCTCACGCTCAGAGGCCTCGGTCGACGGCGGGCCCTCGGTCATGTGTAGCCAGTAGAGGACCTCCGGGTCGCTGTACCAGCGCACGAAATGGCGCGCGTCAGCCTCGGATGGCGGTCGCAGGCGACAGCGGGCTCCTGCGATGCGAACTTCAGGTGCCGCGGTCATGAGCGCTGGTTCCACTCTTCCCTGAGAATCGCCATCATGATCGTATCGCCGTACTTCCCCTCCACGATGCGGTGCTGCCGCAGCAGACCTTCTTCGCGGAAGCCGCACTTTTCGTAGCAACGGCGTCCGCGGACATTCTCCTCGTCCGTTGTCAGTTCGATGCGGTTTAGTTCCAGCTCGTTGAAGCCGTATTCCAGCACCTGGAGGACCGTCTCCGTACCGTAGCCCTTGTCCCACTGCGACTTATCCTGGATCGCAATGCCCAGTTCCGCGCGGTTAGCGTGAGACGCGACCCTCAATTCCACTGTACCGATGAGCTGGCCCGCAATCGTCTCGATCGCCCAGAGGACGTTGTCAGGATTGGCGCGACTGTTCTCGTACCATTCCACTTCGTCCTGCAGCGTCGGCGCCTCCGCCAGAGCGGCGAGCCAGCGCCGCACCTCGGGGTCCACCAGCCACTCAACGAACTTCTGCAGGTCGCCCGGTTGGACGGGACGGAGGCGGACCCGCCGCCCCTCCAGGATCGACTCCGAGATCATCCTTCCTCTGGAACGACATGGTAACATGGCGCACTGCATGGAAACGCACGATGAAGGCGGCCTGCGGGTCACCCGTTTCGGGCCGCTGGGAGCGTTCGCCAACAACGCCTACATCGCCGGTGACCTCGCCTCGCGGGAAGCAGTTCTCATCGACATGCCGGCCGGCAGCGCCGAGGTCGTGACCTCGATTCAGCAGGACAAGTGGCTGATCAAGGCGATACTGCTCACGCACTCGCACCCGGACCACTGGGCGGACTACGACCTCGTGCGCTCGTCTATCGCCGCGCCGGTGATGGCGAACGCGGGGGAGCAGATAATCCCCGGCGAGAAGGTGGACTTACCGCTCGACGATGAGCAGGTGATCGACGTGGGGCCGTACCGGATGAAAGCTCTGCACACCCCGGGCCACACACCGGGAAGCACATGCCTACTACTCAGCCGGTTCCTGTTCTCCGGAGATGTCCTCTTTCCGGGCGGCCCAGGCAGGACGCAATCACCCGCTGACCTCAAGCAGAGCATCGCGTCGATCACGTCGAAGCTGCTGCCGCTGCCGGAAGAGACGATGGTCCTTCCCGGACACGGCGACGGCACGACGATCGGCGCGGCGAAGGCGGAATACGCGGCATTCGCTTCTCGCAAGCACCCGGCCGACCTCTGCGGCGACGTGACCTGGGCGGGCTAAGACGCGACGGCCACTCCGGCAGAAAAATCTCTATATTCGGAGAGTTCACCTCACGCTTGCTTATATGATACGAGCCCGTGCAAACGAGGAAATGACAGGATACATCTGTATTATGGCCCTTCTCACGCCTCTGGGCAGCCTTCCTCGGCCTTAAGGCCGGACATCTCCGCTCGTTGACCCCTTGAGAGGCCAAATCATACACTGAGGGTACCAGGAGATCCGAAGAGCCCCGAGCGTCTCGGGGCTTTCCTATCTCTCACGAAAGGCCTCTGATGAGCACCCGCCTACCGGCATCTAGCGGAGTCCCATTTTACGAACGTACCGTGCTGCCCAACGGGTTGCGGGTGCTCTCTTCATCCATGCCATCAACTCACTCTGTCACGGTAAACGTGTACGTCGGCGCGGGATCTCGCTACGAACGTCTTGGCGAGGAGGGTGTCTCCCATTTTGTCGAGCACATGGTCTTCAAGGGGACTGACAAGCGACCGACTGCGAAAGAGATCGCCGAAGCGATCGACGGGGTCGGCGGCCTGGTCAACGGCGTCACCGACCGCGAATACACCGTCTACTACATCAAGGTCGCGCAGCCTCACTTCGAGCTGGCGGTTGACGTGCTCACGCAACTCGTCCGTTACCCGCTGATGGACGCGTCGGAGATGGAGAAGGAACGCCAGGTCGTAATCGAAGAGCTGGCGATGGTTGCCGACTCTCCTGCCCAGATCGCCGACCTGCTGCTGGATTCACTGCTCTGGCCGGACAACCCGCTCGGCCGCGATGTGGCCGGCACAGCGCAGTCCGTCACCGGCATGAGCCGCGACGTGATGATGGGTTACCTGGGCGAGCAGTACGTCCCCAACAACATCGTCGTCTCAGTGGCGGGCGGCATCGGCCACGAGGAAGTGGTCGCGATGCTCAACGACAAGCTCGGAGGCTGGACGCCGGGCAGCCCGACAGCCTGGATGCCGGTGACCAACGCAAACGGCCGCCGCGCGGCCGTGCACTACAAGACGACGGAGCAGGCCCACGTCGCAATCGCCGTCAAGGGCATTTCCCTGACCCACCCGGACCGGCACGCAGTCTCGTTCCTCTCGGTGATCCTCGGTGAGGGCATGTCCTCCCGCCTCTTCATCGAGCTACGCGAGAAGCGCGGCCTCGTATACGACGTCAGCAGCTACACCTCGCACTTCCTGGACGCGGGCGCATTCAACATCTACACGGGGGTCGACCCCAAGAACTCCGTGGAAGCGATTAAGGTCATCATCGGCGAACTCGAGCGCATCCGGGACGAGGGGCCGACGATGGAAGAGCTAACGAAGGCGCGGGAGCTGTCCAAGGGCCGGATGATGCTGCGCATGGAAGACACCCGGTCGGTGAGCGGCTGGGTAGGAGCTCAGGACCTGCTCCTCGGCTTCGTGCGCACGCTGGACGAGGCGATCACCGAGATGGACGCGGTCACGATCGAAGACCTGCAGCGGGTCGCGGAGGAGCTTCTGGACCCGAAGCGCGCCTACCTGGCGGTGGTCGGGCCATACAAGAGCGACAAGAAGTTCGCCGCGCTGCTGCCTTAGCGTCGGCGAACCTGCGCAACATTATCGCCTGCGCTCCGAACGTCGTCCTCGTCCTCAACCACGCCTCTGGCGACTCGTCGCCGTCCCCGGAGGACGCGGCGCTCACCAAGCAGGCGGTGGAGGCTGGTCAAATGCTCGGCATCGAAGTGCTCGACCATATCGTGATCGGCCGCGGGCGGTTCGTGAGCTTGAAAGACCGAGGCGCGATGTAAAGAAACACGCCGAGGCGGCCCGAGGGGGTAGTCCACTTGCCGGTCGCGCGTCTGCCACCACGCGATGGCTAGCCTCAGCGCGAGGGAGAGTATAGCAGCTTACTCGGTGGCGGTTGCCAACCGGGATTCGGGTCCAGCGTCGTCCCCGAAGCATGGGCAGATCTCACCTTGCCGCCTGTCGCCGGAGTCTGTCATCCTTGACCTGATCTCCAGAAGACCTTCCCGAAACTGACGAAGCCTTTTCAGTTGCTCTGTTATCCGTTCCAGCTCGCGGTCAACGACCTGCATAACGTGCTCGCAGGGAACCCGGCCCTCATCGCTGATCTCCAGGATGAGGCGGATGTCCTCGAGACGAAGGCCGACTCTTTGGGCTCGCCGAACGAAGCGCAGCCTTTCAACCGCCGCGTCATTGTACAGGCGGTAGCCTGAATCCGAGCGACTGTCGGGACGGAGCAGACCAACGCCTTCGTAATACCGCAGTGTCTTCGGAGTGAACCCCGTTTCGGTCGCTAGCTGTCCGATGCGCAGCATGCGCAACCACAACCACAGCCGGGGTTGGCTTCGCCCGTCGATCGCAAGTGGCCCTCTTTGACCGCCGCCACAAGCACGTTCCATTCCGCCGTGGACAGCCGTACCCGGTTGCCCTCCTCACCGATTTCGACGCAGTCATCGGCGATTACAACCTCCGGGCAGGCGTCGCAGTTGGGACACAGAGAGTATCGAATTTCCATCACTCATCCTCCTTTCAGACCTACTCTAAAGCTTCCAGTTAGCTGGAATGTCAATACCCCGAAACTGATCTTTCGGAAAAGAGCGTGCCATTCTCGGCCTCATGAAGGAGTGTCCATGCCATTACACACAGTCCGTGCCGCTGGCTTCTCGGCGGCCGTCGATGCGTTCGCCCTGGACGGCGAACAGCTCTGGTTCATCTCCATGCTCGGCAGCCAGCAGAGCGTTCGCGCTCTCTGGGCACGGCTCGTGAAGGGCGAGACCGCGTACCTGAGCGGGGAAGATCTCGGCTCCGGCGCGTCGGAGTGCGGGCTCGCCCGTCAGGGCAGCAGGACTCGTAAAGCATAAAGAAAGAAGGCCGGGCCCACGTCCCAGCCTTTCTTCCGTTTCGGTTGCCTCGGTCTAGTATTCCGGCATCGGCGGCGGGCCCGCCATGGCAGGCGTCTCCTGCGGGATCTCCGTCACCAGGGACTCCGTCGTCAGCACGAGTGCGGCGATCGAGGCCGCGTTCTCCAGCGCCGTGCGGGTCACCTTGGCCGGGTCGATGATGCCCTTCTCCAGCATGTCGCCGAAGACATCTTCGCCGGCGTCGTAGCCGAAGTTGACGCTCTTACTGCTGCGCACCTCATCAACGATCACCGCGCCTTCCTTACCGGCGTTGTCGGCGATCATGAAGAGCGGGGCCTCCAGCGCCTTGCGGATGATCTGGACGCCCATCTGCTCGTCCTCGGTGATGCCGGACGCATCAAGCCTTGCCAGCGCCTTCTGGGCACGGATGAGCGCGACACCGCCCCCGGGCACGATGCCCTCTTCCACCGCAGCGCGCGTCGCCGAGAGGGCGTCCTCGACGCGGAGCTTGCGCTCCTTGAGCTCCACTTCGGTGGCCGCGCCGACCTTGATCACGGCGACGCCGCCGGCCAGCTTGGCCAGCCGCTCCTGCAGCTTCTCGCGGTCGAACTCAGAGGCAGCGTCCTCGGACTGGGCCTTGATCTGCTTGATGCGGGCCTGGATCGCCTCGTCGGAGCCGTGGCCCTCGATGATGACGGTCTCTTCCTTGCTGGCGACGATGCGCCGGGCACGGCCGAGGTCGCTCACCTGGGTGTTCTCGAGCTTCGAGCCCATGTCCTCGGTGATGAAGGCGCCGCCGGTGAGGATGGCGATGTCTTCGAGGATCGCCTTGCGGCGGTCACCGAAGGAAGGCGCCTTCACAGAGAGGGCGTTGATGTTGCCGCGCAGCTTATTCACGACGAGCGTGGCGAGCGCCTCGCCGTCGACGTCGTCGGCGATGATGACGATGTTCTTCGTCACCTGGAGCACGCGCTCCAGCACGGGCAGCAGGTCCTGCACGGAGGAGATTTTCTTGTCGGTGATCAGGATGTAGGGGTCGTCGAGGACGGCCTCCATGCGGTCCGCGTTCGTCACGAAGTAGGGAGAGGAGTAGCCGCGGTCCAGCTGCATCCCCTCCACGAACTCCGTCTCGGTGCGGATGCCCTTCGACTCCTCGACGGTGATGACGCCGTCCTTGCCGACCTTCTCCATGACGTCGGCGATTATGTCGCCGATCTCCTGGTCGTGGCCGGAGATGTTCGCCACCTGGGCGATCTGCTGCTTGCCGGCGACAGGCGTGGCGATCTTGCGGATCTCGGCCTTCACCTTCTCCACGGCCATTTCAAGGCCGCGCTTCAGCGCCATCGGGTTGGCCCCGGCGGCGACCATCCGCATGCCCTCGCGGACGATGGCCTGGGCGAGGACGGTGGCAGTCGTCGTGCCGTCACCGGCGACGTCGTTCGTCTTCGAGGCGACCTCGCGCGCCAGCTGCGCGCCGAGGTTCATGAAGGGGTCCCGGAGCTCGATCTCCTTGGCCACCGACACACCGTCGTCGACGATATGCGGCGGACCGAACTTCTTCTCCAGGATGACGTTGCGGCCGCGGGGCCCCAGCGTCACGCGCACGGCGTCGGCGAGCGCGTCCACGCCCTCCTTCAGGCTCTTCCGTGCGTCTTCGTCAAACAGTAGTTGTTTTGCAGGCATGTTTCACTCCCGTTGGAACTTGGAACATGGAAATTGGAAAGCGCTCGGAGCAGGCCATGTTCCCTGTTCCGAGTTCCTTGTTCCAGTTAGGCGAGCTTCGCCAGGATGTCGGACTCTTTCAGGATCATGTAATCGTCCTCGTCGCCGAAGACGCCACGCGGTACATCCTGGCCGCTGTACTTGGCGTAGAGGACACGGTCTCCCTTGGCGAGATCGATCGCGACGCGCTTGCCGTTGTCATCGAAGCGGCCCGGACCGACAGCGATGACAACGCCGAGCTGCGGTTTTTCACGCGCGGTGTCAGGGATGACGAGACCGCTGGCCCGGACTTCCTCCTGGCGTGTCTGCTTGACGACAACGCGGTCGCCCAGCGGGACGACTTTGGTGGCAGCGGCTGCCTTGGACTTGGTAGCGGTGGGCACGGTAGGAACCTCCTTAGGTCATATCTGGTGCTGACTCAAACGCTTAGCACTCAACAGGGCGGAGTGCTAATCCACAGCGAATCTTAGCCAATGTGGAAAGCCTGTGCAAGGGGCCGACGAAGGAGCAAGGAACAAGTAACAGCAACAAGACACCACCGCCTCCGGCTTGCTGCTTGCTCATTTTGCTACCTGCTACTCACGAAAGCGGGCAGCGCCCGCAACCGCCTCGTGTGCAGTACTGGTTCTGCAGGTAGAGCATCCCCTGCTGCCGCCGGGCGTCCAGGCCTAACCCCGAAGCTGCCTCGTGCAGGTGGCGGACGCTCCCGTAGCGCGCGGGCAGAGGCAGTTGCGCGAATACACCCTCCACCCGCCAAGCGCCCTCGTCCCCGCAGAGCGCGGCCGCCAGCGGCAACACCGCGTTGGCGGCGATCTCGATAGCGCGGGCTCGCCCGACGAGGTGAGGCACGACGAGCACGGAGACGATGTCCGCCGCCGCGGTCTCCGGCTCAGCCAGCGGGCCGATCAGCGACGCCGCCAGCCCCGGCTCGGCGAAGCGCTCCGCGAGGATCGCCGCACCGGCGAGCCGGCGCGACGCGCTGTTCCCCGGCCTGATGCCGCGTCTGACGGCGACCGGCATGAACGCGCCCTGCAGCATTTCTCCGGCGCCGCTGGCCGCTTCTGACCGCACCCGGTCCCATGGCGCATCCAACGCCAGCTGCCGGAACGCCTCCCGCTCCCCTCCGAACGCCAGCGCTTCCAGGAGGCCGGACCAGAGCGCCTGCTCGATCTCTTCACCGCCGGCCAGCCGTTTGCGGAAGACAGCCGCCTTCTGCCGGAAGCGCATCGCCCCCAGCCGCTCCAGCGTCCGCCCAACCTCATCCGCCCCCAGCCGGCCGAGCGAGTCCCGGCAGGGTTCGCCCCAGCGCGGCGCCCGTTCCAGCCAGGCGGCGAGGCGGGGCCCGCCTAGAGTGACGACCGGCGCCATCCGGCCGCCCGGCAGCTCTGTCTCGCCGTCCTCGTCGTGGAAGAAGACGACGTGCAGGGCGATGTCCGCGTAAGCCGGGTCGAGGTGGTGCCCGTGGCGCCGAAAGTCACTGGTGCGGACGTGCAGCTCAACGTCACCCTGCAGCAGCCCTTCCGGCGCGGAGATGATCGCGCCGCGGAAGTCCGGGCCCGGCCCGCGCCCCGGCTGCCCGCGGAAGACCACTCGCAAGGCCCGCCCGTCCGCTGTGATCAGGGAGGCCTTCGGAAAACGTTGCCCCTCCCAGAGCCGCCAGAGATCGGACTCCGGGTGTTTCCTCTCGGCCGGGGCTGACGGCAGGCGTGGGGCCGCTGCCGCCCGCTGGCCCGGCGGGGCAATCTCACTACCCGCCCGCCCGCCCGAGAGGTTGGCGGGGGACACCCCCACACCCCCGGCAGAAGGGGTATGCCCCTCTGCACTCCCCTTGCCGCCATTCCAGGCAACCTGCGGCTGAATCATCGTGTCCCAGTCTTCATTACCGGCCGTGCGCCTGGCGCGAACCTAAGCTGCGTCTCAATCCTCGGTGTCCGATCTCTGCTCATCTGTGGCCCGCGTGCTGTACTCGAAGCCCGCGCGCTCGGCGATGATGCCCAGCAGCCTGGCGGACGCCCCGCGGGGACGATACTGGCCTGTCTCCCACTCACTGACGGTCTGCTGCCGGATCCCGAGCTCTTCGGCGAGCTCCCCCTGGCTCAGCCCCATGTGCCTGCGCAGGCGCCTCACCCCGCCGGCGTTCCATCCCGCCTTTTCTTCGCTCACATACGCATCTTACACGGAACCGTGTAGAGCAGGCAATTCGGCAGGTTGAGCGTTTTCGGTCTGCTGAGCGCCCCCGCCGGAAGAGCGCGCAGGCGGGCGGTAACTGTGCATTCGGAGCGTGTTCATCGTCACCGAGAAACTGCTCATCGCCATCAGAAGCGCGGCCAGTTCCGGGCTCACGATCTGGTGAGTGAAGGGGTAGATCAGTCCCGCTGCCAGCGGGATCGCGGCCGCGTTGTAGCCAAAGGCCCAGAGCAGGTTCTGGCGCACCAGCCGCATCGTCTGGCGGGCGATCTGGACGGCCGCCGCCACGTCGAGAACGTCGTCGCGGACGAGGACCACGCTGCCCGTCTCCCGCGCAACATCCGTACCGGAGCCTATCGCGACGCCGGCGTCGGCGAGAGCCAGGGCCGGCGCATCGTTGACGCCGTCGCCGACCATCGCGACCCGGCGGCCTTCCGACTTCAGCCTCTCGATCTCCGCGGCCTTGGCGCCCGGCGCGACCTCCGCGAGCACGCGCTCGATCCCGAGCCGGGAGGCGACCGCTTTCGCCGTGCGGGCGTTGTCGCCGGTCAGCATCATCACTTCGAGCCCCAGCCTGCGGAGTTCTTTCACGGCCTGAACTGAGGTCTCCTTCAAGGTGTCTGCGACAGCGACGAGCCCGGCGCCCTGTCCGTCCGCGGCGACGAACATCACGGTCTTGCCTTCGCCCTCGAGCCGTTCAGCGTCTTGCAGCAACGACCCGGCGTCGATGCTCCGCTCATCCAGCAGCGCCCTGTTCCCGAGGAGTACGTTCGTGCCGCCGAGCCTGGCCTCGACACCTCGCCCGGGCAGCGAGTCGAAGGACTCCGGCTCCTGCACATCGAGACCTCGTTCCGAAGCGGCCCGGACGATCGCCTCGCCCAGCGGGTGCTCGCTGTTCTTTTCAGCGCTCGCGGCGAGAGCCAGAATCTCGTCCGTCTTTGCATTGGCCGCGACGATAACGTCCGTCACGGCCGGCTCGCCCTTCGTCAGGGTGCCGGTCTTGTCCAGGACCACCGTATCGATGCGCGAGAGCGCCTCCACGGCGTCCGCGCCTTTGAAGAGGATGCCGAACTCGGCGGCTTTGCCGGTCCCCGCCATCATCGCCGCCGGTGTCGCCAGGCCGACCGCGCAGGGGCAGGAGATGATCAACACAGTGACCGCGATCAGCAGCGCGAAGCCGAAGACCTTGAGGTCGCTGAGCTCGTACGGCGTCAGCATCAGCCGCGTGTTCTCATCGAAGAAGAGGTCGTAGCCGGCAACGAGCCAGAAGATGAACACTACGGCCGCCAGCGCATGCACGGCGACGATGAAGTTGCCGGCCACGCGGTCCGCGAGCGCCTGGATCGGCGCCTTCGTGGTCTGCGCTTCCTCCACCAGGCGGATGATCTGCGCCAGCGCGGTGTCGGCGCCCACGCGAGTCGCCTCGAAGCGGAAGGCGCCGGTCTTGTTGATCGAGCCCGCGACAACCTCATCTCCGGCCTGCTTCTCCACCGGGATGCTCTCGCCGCTGACCATCGACTCGTCCACGGAGGAGTAGCCCTCGCGGACGATACCGTCCACCGGGACGGCCTCGCCCGGGCGGACGAGCACGATGTCGCCGAGGACCACCTCGTCGGCCGCGACCTCCTGCTCGGTTCCGTCGCGAATGACAGTTGCCGTGCGCGGGCGGAGGCGCATCAGCTTGCGGATCGCCTCCGAAGTGCGGCCTCGCGTCAGCGCCTCCAGGTAGCGGCCGAGGACGATGAAGGCGATCAGCAGCGCCGCCGCCTCGTAGAACGTCGCCTCTTCGCCGCCGAAGCCGGCACCAGGAAAGAACGTGTTGATGACGGCGATGCCGTAGGCCGCCCCGATGCCCGTGGCGTAGAGCAGGTTCATGTCGGTGACGCCGCGGCGCAGGCCGTTGAAGGCGTGCACGAAGAACTGCCGCCCAGGGCCCAGCACGAGCGGCGTCGTCAGCGCGAACAGCAGCGGCTTGTCGTTGGCCCAGTCCGGCATGAAGCTGTCGAGCGGCGCGTACCCGCTGAAGGTGAAGAGCATGACGATGATCCCCAGCGGCCAGGCGATCAGCATGTTGATCCCTTGCCGCCGGACCTCCGCCTGCCGGAGCTTCCGCTCGCGGTCCACGGTGTCTTCACCGGCGCCCTTGTCGTGCACCTCGTAGCCGAGGCTGCGGATGGCCCGTTTGATCTCGGCGGCGGGGGTCACGCCTTCCAGGTGCTCCACCGTTACCGTATCAGTGGCGAAGTTAAAGGTGATGTCGCGGACGCCGGATAGCTTTCTTACCGCCGGGCCGATCACGTGCTCGCAGTGGCCGGGCGTCATGCCCAGCACCAGCAGCTCCAGGCGGGCCGCCGGAACCTCGTACCCGATCTCCTTGATCCGCTCCGCCATCTGCGGCACGTCGCAGGCAGCCGGGTCGTATACGACGCCGGCCTTGCCCGCGCTCAGGTTGACGTTGCACTCCTCCACGCCGGGGAGGCCTTTCAGCGCTTTCTCGACCTTGTTTACACAGGCCGCGCAGGACATCCCGGCGACGGGTATCGTGACTTCCTTGTGGTGTTCGTGTGTTTTCGTTGCCATTAGCTTGCCTTTACGATCAGTGATTCCTTCCGGTTCGATTCCATCTTCTCGCTCGTAGCGAACCCGGCCTCCCGCAGCGCCGTTTCCAGGTGCGGGAATGTGCTCTTGCCGTGCGAGTGACCGAAGACGGAGAGAATGTGCCCGAGGAACGAGCCGCTGTCGGACGCGAAGTCGACGATCACGAAACGCCCACCCGGCTTGAGCACGCGGCGGACCTCCTCCAGGCCCTTCGCTCTCACGTCTTCCGGCAAGTGGTGCAGCATGAAGGTGCTGGTCGCGAGGTCGAAAGTCGCGTCCGCGAACGGCAGCCACTCGATCGCCGCCGCCTCGAAGCGGGCGACCGACCCGGCCTTCTTGGCCTTGCGCGCCGCGACTCGGATCATGTCGGGCGAGGCGTCGATGCCAACGACCTCGCCTCCGGGCGAGGTCTTCTCGCCCAGCGCGATCGCCATCGTTCCCGGTCCGCAGCCGACATCGAGCGCCTTCTCGCCGGACTGAGGAGCGGCGTACTTCAGCGCGAGCTTATGCTCCTTCGAGAGCTTCCGCGCGAAGAGCAGGTCATAGAGCCGCGCCCAGCGGATGATGCTGCCTTTCGTCTCAGGGGCGTGTGTCGCGTGTCCGTGTGTCATCCGGGGTCCCTACTTGTTCGCCAGCTCGTAGAGCCCGAGCAGTTCATGTATGACCTGCTCATCGCGGCCGTCCTTGATGCCCTCGATCACGCAGGTGTGCAGGTGGTTGTCCAGCATCAGCGCCTCCATCTTCTCGATGGCGCGGCGCACCGCGTACGTCTGCTTGAGGACGTCAACGCAGTACTGGTCTCCCTCCACCATCTTGCGCACCCCCTGCAGGTGCCCGTCGATGAAGGCGAGCCGCTTGAGGACGTCCTTCTTCTTTTCTGGCTGCATAGTCTCTTCTCCTTACCCCTACCCCCCCGGTCGGGGTCTACAGATGTAGTTTTGCCTGTATCGGCGAGCAGGTCAAGTGACCTATCTCACAGTCCTCCAATGCTGCCTTAATGTTGTCTGGTTAGCCTCTGGAAACATGATGACTAGACTGTTCTTCGCCCTGTCCCTGGCCCTCATCGTTACCGTGGCTGCTGCAGTCGGTATCTGGTGGTTCGCCATCCGCTCCGACGCCAGCCCGCTCGATGACCCGCTCCCGATCCCGACCTCGCTCTTGAGCACCGGCGCTCCAACCCCCGGCGCCACCGAGCCCGGTGCCACGGCGGAACCAACCGCCGCCTCCGGCGATGCCCAGGTGTGGACGATCGTCGAAGGCGACTCCGAGGCCGATTACTACGTCGGCGAGACGCTGGCATCGCTCGGCGTGCCTTCAACTGCCAACGGCAAGACCGAGGCGATCACCGGCACTTTCTACCTCACCGCCGACGGCACCGCCCTCGAAACTTCGCTGACGTCATCCTTCACGGTCGACGTCAGCAGGCTAACCAGCGACGAAGACCGGCGGGACCGCCGCGTCCGCGAAGCGCTGGAGACGGACCTCTTCCCCACCGCCACATTCGTCGTCGAGAGCGTCGACGGCCTGCCGGCGACTATCCCCGAAGAAGGCACCGTGGAGTTCACGATGACGGGCAAGCTGACATTGCACGGAGTTGAGCGCACAGTCACCTGGAGCGTGGAAGCGACGCGCGAGCAAAACGTGATCAGCGCCATCGCCAACCTCGAGTTCCAATTCGCGGAGTACGACATTAGCCCGCCCAACATCGGCGGCTTCGTGTCGGTGGAAGACGGCGGCACGCTGCAGGCGGTGATTATCGCTCAGCAGCAGAGTTAGGCGCGCCAGTACGCTGGCAGCACGATCTCATCACACCGCAACGTTTCACCGCTTCCCCGGGTTCTCGACAGCATGACAGGTTAGGCATGCGGCTTCAGGACCACCTTGATGCAGTTGTCCTTGCGGTTCGTAAAGATGTCGTAGGCTTCGGGCGCTTTATCCAGCGGCATCGTGTGGGTGATGATCTGTGAGGGGTCGGCCTTGCCCTTCTCGATCAGCTTGAGCATATCCGCCATATAGCGGCGGACGGGCGCCACGCCGATCTTGAAGGTGATGTCGCGCAGGAAGGACATGAACATCGGGAAGGGGAACTCCGGCTCCGTATACATCCCGACGGCGCTGATCGTTCCGGCGGGCCGCACGTAGCGGAACGCCGACTCCAGCGACGGCTTGATGCCAACAGCCTCGAGGACAACGTCTGCGCCGCGGCCCTCGCTGTGCTTCTTCACGACGTCGACTGCGTCTTCCTTCGACATGTCGACCGGCACTGCACCGATCTTCTTCGACATCTCAAGTCGCTCCGGCATCTGGTCGATCGCCAGGACGGTCTTCGGCTTGAAGGTGAGGGCGGCCATCTGCGTGAAGAGCCCGACAGGCCCTGACCCGATCACGGCGACGACGTCTCCCTTCTTGATCTCGCCACGGTCGGCGCAGAAATAGCCGGTGGAGAAGATGTCGCCGACGAAGAGCGCCTGCTCGTCGCTGAGGCTGTCCGGCACTTTCTCCAGCGTAAAGTGGCCGTTCGGTACGCGAAGATACTGCGCCTGAGCGCCCGGCAGCACTACGAAGCCGAACGTCAGCTGTTTCTCGCAGACGCTGGTCCAGCCGGTGGTGCAGTAGTAGCACTCGCCGCAAGAAGAAGTGAACGCGCCGACGACGCGGTCCCCCTTTTTGAGGTTAGTGACCTCAGGTCCGACTTCTTCGACGATGCCCATGTACTCGTGGCCGATCACCCAACCCGTCGGCGGCAGCGTCATCCGGCCGTCGTAAGCGTGCATGTCGGAGCCGCAGACGCCGGCTGTGGTGACCTTGATGATGACGTCTTTCGGCTGCTGGATCGTCGGGTCGGGCACGTCATCTACCTTCAGGTTGAACGCGCCGTGGAACGTAACTGCTTTCATTGGGGGCGACCTCCATGACTAACGTGGGTCAGGGCCCTAGCCCTGACGCAAGCGTGGTTGAGGATACGCGCGCGGCACGGATGCGGGCAAGCGGTGGTATTATCCGCAGGCGATGACGCAAGAAGATGCACCGACGCGAATGACGACACGCATGACCAATGACTTCTCGGAGCTCGAGACGGAGTTCCTCAAGCGAGTCGCCCGCATCGTGTGGTGCACGCTGGCCACGGTGGACAGGCAAGACCGGCCGAGGACACGCATCGCGCATCCGATCTGGGCGGTAGAGGACGGCGTGCCGGTCGGGTACTGGTCTACGGTGCCGCACTCTCACAAGAGGAAGCACCTGGCCCGCAATCCGAACGTCTCGATGACCTACTGGGACCAGGTGCATGAGCAGATCTACATCCAGGCAGAGGCCGACTGGCTGGACACGCCCGGGGACAGGGAGCGGATCTGGGAGCTGTATAAGCAAACACCCGAGCCGCTGGGATATGACCTCGCGGTCTGGGGATTCTGGAAAGCCGGGCCGCAGGGGAAGAACTTCGGGGTGCTGCGGTTCAAGCCGTCTCGCGTCGAGCTGTACGGCATCGCCGACTTGATCGCGCAGCGGCCGCCTCTGGTCTGGAAGCCGAATTGACGCGGCGCTTTTCGGACATCGAGGCTGAGTTCATGCGCCGCATCTCGCGGATCGTCTGGTGCACGGTCGCCACGATCGACGAGAAGGGGAACCCGCGGACGCGAATCCTGCACCCAATCTGGGAAGTGTTCGACGGCAAGCTCGTCGGCTACATCGCGACTGGACGGCACTCTCTGAAGGAGAAGCACCTGGCGAAGAACCCGTGGGTGTCGCTGTCGTACTGGGACCAGAAACATGAGCAGGTCTATGTTGAGGCGAAAGCCACGTGGTCGGACGCGCCCGAGGAAAAGCAGCGCATCTGGGACCTGTTCAAAGAGACGCCGCCACCGCTTGGCTACGACCCGGGCATGATCTGGCGCGAAGGGCTGACGGAGGAGTTCGGCGTGCTGCGACTGGATCCGTGGCGGGTTGAGTTGTGGTCGCTGGAGGCGCTGGGGAATCGCCAGCCGCCGCAGGTCTGGCGGCCGGAAGTGGCGCCCGTCTAGGCAGCCGGTAGCGCTTTGCCGCTCTTCTTGCTGGGGGCCGCACCATTGGTGGCGCTGTTCGGCGGCGGAGCCAGCAACGCCGCAAACTCGTCGGCTGGCACGGGCTTGGAGAAGAGATATCCCTGGTACTCGGCACAGCGGCGAGCACGCAGGAACTCCAACTGTTGCTCCGTCTCCACGCCCTCGGCGATGACCCGCAGGCCAAGGTTGTTCGCCATGCCGATCACAGTGGAAACGATCGTCGCGTCCTGCGCACCCTGGTCCAGGTCTCTCACGAAGCTGCGGTCAATCTTGACCGCGTCCACCGGGAAGCGCTTCAAGTAGGTAAGTGATGAGTAGCCCGTCCCGAAGTCGTCCAGGGCGAGGCCGACGCCCATCTCACGGAGCTCCCGGAGCATGGCGATGGCGTAGTCCACGTTCTTCAGCACTGCGCCTTCCGTGATCTCCAGCTGCAATCGCTTGGGTTCGATCCCGGTCTCGGCGAGCACCCTCGACACGCGCTCCACCATATCTTCCTGCTGCAACTGCCGGGCGGAGACGTTGACAGTGACTCGGCTGAGGTCGATCCCCTGCTCGCGCCATTCCACCAGTTGCCTGGTGGCGGTCCGCAGAACAAACTCGCCGATGTCCAGGATGATGCCCGTTTCCTCGGCGAGGGGGATGAACTCGTCCGGGGCGATCAAGCCGCGTGACGGATGGAACCAACGGACCAGCGCCTCCGCGGCTACTGCCCGGCCGGAAGCCACATCAATAATCGGCTGGTAGTAGACCTTAAGCTCCTGCCGGACCAGCGCCTGGCGCAGGCTTTGCTCGAAGGAGAGGCGCTCGGCGACGCGCTGGTTCATGGCCGGCGTAAAGAGCTGATAGTGGTCACGGCCGTTGTCCTTGGCTCGGTACATCGCGGTGTCAGCATTGCGAAGGAGAGTCTCGCCGTCATCACCGTCCGCTGGGAAAGTGGTGATGCCGATGCTGGCGGTCGAGCGGAAGTCCTCGCCGGCGATTGTGCGCGGCTGGCGCAAACATTCCAATATGCGTTGAGCAACCTCCGTCACATCATCTATCTGTTCTACGCCCGGAAGCAGGATGGTGAACTCGTCGCCGCCGACTCGGGCTACGGTATCGCAGTCTCGCACAAGGTTCGAGAGGTCGCGGGCGACCATCTGCAGGAGCTTGTCGCCGGCGGTGTGCCCCAGCGTGTCGTTGACGAGCTTGAAGCCGTCGATATCAAGGAAGATCACACCCAGCGATTCTCCCTGCCGTTTGGCCTGGGCCAGCGCCATGCGAAGTCTGTCTTCGAAGAGTGCGCGGTTTGGCAGGCCGGTCAGCGAGTCGTGATAGGCGAGGCGACGGATCGTCTCTTCCGCTTGCCGCCGTTCGCTGATATCGCGACCGATGCCCTGAACCATGGCCGGGTTCCCCGCTTCGTCGAGGACAAAGCGGCACGTTATCTCCACAGGGACACGCTCCCGGTCCCGCGTGATCAGGTCAACTTCGTAAGAGGACTGCTCGCCAAGGAAGACTCGACGAAGGCCGTCGGCGGCCATCTCGTGATGATCTGGAGCAACGACCTTGCCCACGTCCAACGTCAAGAGTTCTTCGGCGGTATAGCCAAGCATCTCCGCGAACCGGCTGTTGATGGAGAGGAACATGCCGTCGAAGGTGTAGCTGAACATCGCATCTCGCGCATTCTCGAAAATGTCGCGGAAGCGCTGCTCACTCTCCTCTCGCGCCTGCTCAGCCCGTTTACGCGCGGTGACGTCCATGACGAACGCCTCGACACCAACAGGGACGCCGGCATCCTTCAACACCTGACCCTGTTCCCAGAGCCAACGAGTTGTCCCATCCTTGTGCGTTATCGGGAACTCACACTCGAAGTTCCCATCTCCCTGGGCGGCGGTCGCGATGGTCTGAGCGACGCGCCACCTGTCTTCATCTTCCAGCGTGTCGCTCAAGACGCTCGTGGGCTTGCCGATGATATCCTCGGGAGCCAGGCCGATCGCGTCGCGGACGGCTTCCGATACGTAGAGAATCTTCTGGTCATCACCAACGCTGGCGCGGAGTACGAATCCAGGAAGGTTGCCGACAAGGGTGGAAAGGAACCGCTCACTCTCGCGCAGGGCGTCGCTGGAGCGCTTGCGCTCCGTGATGTCCATCGTGAAAGACTCGACTGCCACGGGTACGCCATTCTGATCCCTCACGATCTCACCGTGCTGCCAGAGCCAGCGCATGTTCCCCTCTGCATCGAAGGCGCGGAATTCGTTCTCGAACTTCCCATCACCCCGCGCCGCCCTCAGCAGGTGCGCGACAGCCTCCGCCGCATCCTCTTCGGCCAGCAACGAACGGAAGCGTGTGATGGGCTGGCCGATCAGGTCCGCTGCCTGGACGCCGAGCACCTCGACGATCCCCTCGCTGACGTAGGTAATCGTCCGCGGTTCGGTTGTGCTGAAGCGCATCACGAAACCGGGCAGGTTGCCGACGAGCGTCGACAAGAAGCGCTCACTCTCTTTGAGAGCGTCGGATGCGCCCTTGCGTTCAGTGATGTCCATCGTGAACATCTCGAGCGCGATAGGCTGCCCATCTTCATCCTGCACGACCTGGCCCTGCTGCCAGAACCAGCGTTCCTCGCCGGAACGGGTCGTGAACCTGAACTCATACTCGATGGTTTCGCCCGTCTCGCGCGCCCTCTCAACTGCGTCACGCATTATCAAACGGTCATCGGGATGCAGATGCGAGGCCAGCATCTCTACCGGCTGGTCGATCAACTCAGCGGCTGAGTACCCGGTGATGTCGCGCACTCCCTCGCTCACGTATTTGATCGTTGACGAAGGGTTCCCCTCGAGGCGGATCACGAACCCCGGAAGGTTTCCCACCAGGGTTGACAAGAAACGGTCATTCTCTCGAAGAGCATCAGCGACTTTCGTGCGTTCAGTGATATCCGTCGCTACTCCGATGACACCAACGACACGGCCGTGATCGTCCTTCTCCGGCGCCAGCCGGTACTCAAAGATGACGCGGTTGCCGTTCGCCTCAATCGTCGCAGTGGAGAGGACCTCGGCACCGGCGAAGGCGCGGCGGAAACTTTGCAGGATGCCCGGGTAAGCTTCGTAAATCTCATAGATCGACCTGCCGAGCAGCGTATCCGGATCGATGCCGACCTGTTCCATCGCCTGACCCTGATGGAAGACCACCACACCAGCGTTGTTGACTGAGAACAGGACGATAGGAGCACCGGTCACCACGCTACGGATGCGGCCCTCCTTAAGAAGGAGCTGTTCCTTCTGCCTCATGTTGTCGATGGAAAGGCCGAGCGCGCCACCGATGTCATTCAACAGCCCGCGGTCGACCATGCGACCAGAGCCGGAGTTGGCGAGGTAGAGGACGCCGATCGACCGTTTAAGCGCAACGATCGGTACGAAGCAGGCGCTTCCCCCGCTGCCGTTGAGGACGTCAACGGGATACCGCTTGACCAGGGCGGAATCTAGCTTCTCCGCATGCGTCTCCAGCACCCAGGCCGACTCATCGTTGTCCATCCCTCTCGAAGCCAGGACCTCCAGCTTTCCGCCGATCCCCTCGACGGCGATGAAGCAGGTGTTCATCTCCAGCAGGCTTTCCAGGATGAAGAGGGCTTCCTCGGCCGCTTCTCGTGCACCTCCCGTTTCGGCCAGGTGCACCAGCAGTAGCTCCGGATAGGACGTACGCTTCCGCAACTTGATTATCTGTTGAAAAGCGAGGTAGATCGCCGCGCCCGCGATGATCCAGCCGAGAACGGCCACCATAACGATCTGGGCCAGCGTGTATCCAGTTATGTAGTAGAGAGGAAGGTCAGCCGTTATCGCCGTGTAAACGCCGATGGCAACGCGTCGCCGCAGGCGATAGACGTCTGCCAGGACCTCGCCGTGGACGGGCTGCCCTGTTGGCCGTCCCTCGTTATGGTCAGAATTCGGGTGCATGCTCCCCCTGCCCGCCAGGCATCAAGCGCCTGCGGGACTATATAGGGAGACGTGGCTGTCAATACGGGCGTTACCGGCTGTTAGCCGCTTAATTACGCTGGTTCAGATTCGGAAAAGACGAGTTTTGAACATACAGCTGCAGAGGATGGCTTGTTGAACGGCGAAAGCGGCAAATATATTCCGGATATGAGCAGACAAACTTCTAACGAAGAGATGCATAACGAATGGGTCCGCCCGCTCATCGTCGAAGCTATCGGGCCGTTCGCGCTGGTCTTCATGGGCGCAGGGGCGATTATTGTCACTCAAGGACAGGACCTGGTCGCGATAGCTTTCGCCCACGGCCTCGCGATTGCGCTGATGGCAGCCGCAGCCGGACACATTTCCGGCGGCGCGTACAACCCTGCAGTCACTCTCGGGCTCGTCATTACCCGCAAGCTGGACCCGATTAAGGGTGTGGCATACGTCGGAGCGCAGTTGTTGGGCGCAGCGCTAGCCGCGCTGGCCCTCACGATACTGTTCCCAGGTTCGTTAACTGACCCCGTAAAGCTGGGCACCCCGTTACTTGCGGACAACATCGGCGTCGGCCAAGGTCTCGGTATCGAGATCATACTGACGTTCTTCCTCATGTTCGTCATCTTCGGCACAGCCATAGACAAACGCGGGCCGGCCGGCATCGCGCCACTGGCAATCGGCCTCACGATTACCATGGACATCTTCGCTACGGACGGCGCGACCGGCGCGGCGATGAACCCGGCGCGGTCCTTCGGGCCGGCGCTGGTGAACGGCACCTGGGACGACGCGTGGATCTACTGGGTCGGCCCGGCCATCGGCGCTTCGATTGCCGCACTTCTGTATGCATACGTGCTGATCCCACCACGGCAGGCAGAGGCGGAGATGGAAACCGCGCGTCCTCCCGCGGGCTAACAGCGTCGGCGAAAGGCACTCAACGGCAATGGCCGTGGTGTGCAGAATAATACCTTCGGCACATGTGGTTTACTCGCACGATCCATATGCTCAGGCACAAATGGCGGACCGCGTGCGATACCGCTACCGGCTAGTGCCAGACCGATGCTTCGAGTATGTGTCGCCCGGCATCGAGAAACTGATCGGCTATACGCCAGAGGAACACTACGCCGATCCTGATCTCGGCCGGAAGATCGTCCACAAGTACTTCGCCGACGCAATCGAGCGGTGCTTCGGAGAAGATCCTCGTTCGGCCTCTCTCCACGTCTGCTGGATTCACAAGGACGGGAGCGAAGTTTGGGTCGAGCAGTTCAACAGCGTCATCCGTGACGAAAACGGTCTCCCTATCGCTGTCGAGGGATTCGCAGAGCCGCGCGAACCTCCACCGGGCTGGACCGGCAAATAACGCTCGACCGTTCGGCCACACCTGCGTTACCCTTATGTCGTCCGCCGCACCTCAGCGAGGAGTTGCCCTTATGAGCTTTCTCCAAGAGTCCGACCCGACTGTCGCCGATATCATCCGGCGCGAACAGGACCGCCAGCGCCTCGGCCTCGAACTCATCGCGTCTGAGAACTACACCAGCGCCGCAGTCCTTGAGGCGATGGGCAGCGTTCTCACCAACAAGTACGCCGAGGGCTACCCGGGCAAGCGCTACTACGGCGGCTGCGCAGTAGTCGACGAAGCGGAGACGCTGGCCATCCAGCGCGCGAAGGACCTCTTCGGTGCGGAGCACGCCAATGTCCAATCGAACTCCGGCGCCGAAGCCAACCTCGCCACCTATTTCGCGCTGATCAACCCCGGCGACACGGCGATGGGCATGAACCTGGCCCAGGGCGGCCACCTGACTCACGGCCGCGAGGTCAACTTCTCCGGCAAGCTCTACAACTTCGTCCCCTACAGCGTGGAACGCGAGTCCGAAACGATTGACTACGACGAGATGGCGCGGCTGGCGAAGGAACACAGGCCGCGGATCATCGTCGTCGGCGCGACAGCATACCCCCGCACAATCGATTTCCCCCGCGCCCGCGAAATAGCGGACAGCGTCGGCGCTTACCTCATGACCGACATGGCTCACATTGCCGGGCTCGTGGCGGGTGATGTTCACCCTTCCCCGGTGCCGTACTCCCACGTCGTCACATCCACGGCCCACAAGACCCTGCGCGGTCCTCGTAGCGGATTCATCCTTTCCACGCAGGAGTTAGCGACGCAGCTGGACAAGACCGTGTTTCCCGGCGTCCAGGGCGGTCCCCACATGCACATCATCGCAGCGAAGGCCGTCTGTTTCGGTGAGGCCGCCAGACCCGACTTCAAGGCCTACGCGCGGCAGGTCGTCGACAATGCGAAGACGCTGGGCGAAGAGTTGCAGAACCAGGGGTTCCGATTAGTGTCCGGCGGTACCGACAACCACCTGATGCTGGTGGATGTCGGGGCAAAGGGAATCACTGGCAGGCAGGCAGAGCAGATCTGCGACAAGGTGCACATCACCGTTAATCGCAACACGATCCCTTACGACGAGCGTCCGCCACTACAGGGCAGTGGTATGCGAGTTGGCAGCCCTGCACTGACAACGCGAGGCATGGGCCCTGAGGAGATGCGAACAGTGGCCCGCTTCGTCGCCCGCGCGCTCCAGTCGCGGGATGACGAGACGGCACTGGGCAAGCTGGCTTCGGAGGTGGAGGAGTTCGCGGGCGCCTTCCCGGTACCCGGCATAACTGACAGAGAGAAAGTCTCAGCCTGAACGTTTCGCATCGAGTGGGCGATGAGGCCCACTTCCTCGGCGACATCCTGCCATTGCTTGAGGTGCTAGAAGGCGACTGGTACTTCTCTATTTCGCCAAGCGAAGACAACCTCGAGGGTGACGACGCGACGCGAGATGCCATGGTGGGCCCAGCACAGAAAGTGGTGGACCGACTCCCCTAACAACCGTGCCAATACGGCCGGTAGGTCATCCGGCGCTTGTTCCTGCGCGTAGCGTCCTGTTATAATTCGGCGTTGCCCGTCGGGTGAGCACCGGGAGTGGTGCCCGCGGGCGTTTAACTTTGTTTCGAGAGGAACTCTTTTGCGAGATTACGAGCTTGTGGTTGTCCTCAGCCCCGAAGTGGGCGATGACGGCTTCTCCTCCAGCGTGGAGCGAATCAGCACATTCATCCAGGGAAACGGCGGGGCGATCAAGAACGTGGACTCCTGGGGCAAGCGCCGCCTGGCCTACCCCATCCGGCGCCACCTGGACGCCTACTACGCCGTCACTCATTTTTCTGCGGAGCCGCAGGCGATACGACCTCTCGAAACAAATCTTGACCTGGCCGAGGACGTCCTTCGCCACCTGGTGGTGAGGGTCGAAGAGCCGAAGGTCCAGGAGAAGAAGTAGAGCTATGGCCGGACTGAACAAAGTCATGATCATCGGCAACCTTGGCGCCGACCCGGAGATGCGGTACACCGCGGACGGTAAGGCGCTGACTAGCTTCCGCGTCGCGGCCAGCCGGAACTACACCGGCCCGGACGGCGAGCGCCGTGAAGAGACGGAATGGTTCTCGGTGGTCACCTGGCAAAAGCTGGCAGAACAGTGCAGCCAGTACCTTCAGAAGGGCCGGCGGGTGTACGTGGAGGGGCGGCTCAGTACCCGTTCGTGGGACACACCGGAAGGACAGCGTCGCTACAGGACAGAAGTGGTCGCGGAGCGTGTGCTCTTCCTGGACCGCGCTGGAGCAGCGCCTTTCGGAGAAGAAGCCCAGGAGCCTGCGTATGCGGCCGCGCCGGACATGCAACCCGAAGACATCCCGTTTGAGTAGGACAATTGATGGAAACTGAGACGAACTCCGTAGCAGAAGAAACTCCGGCCAGCCCACCTTCATCCGGGGCGCCGGAACCGCGACCTCGACGCCCGGAAGGCGAAGACCGGCCACGCCGCGGACCGGGTGGACCGCCGCCAGGCGCTGACGGCGAGGAACGCCCCAGGCGGAGAGGCGGTCGCCGGCGCCGTGTATGCATAATGTGCGCCGACCACATCAGAGTGGTGGACTACAAGAACGTCTCATTTCTCCGCCGGTTCGTATCTGACAGAGCACGGATCGAAACGCGCCGCAAGACCAGCGCCTGCGCCAAGCACCAGCGCGCCCTGGCCGCCGCCATCAAGCGGGCGCGGCACCTGGCGCTTCTCCCCTATACCGCGGAGCACATCCGCGTCAGCCAGGGCCGCTAACCGGCGGCAAGCGTATCTCCGAAAGAACCCTCGGGAAGTAATCAATGGCCAGACAAAGACGAATCCCTACACCATCGTGGGAAAAGGACCACGGCATCGGCGGAGGCTTCAGCGGCAGCCGCCTGCAGGTGCTGGCGGCGATCGGCGCCGCGTTGCTCGTGGTTGCCGCCCTCGGCGCAATCGGTTTCGGGTTCCTCTATGACGAACTGCGCGAGCGGGACCGCCCGAACACGACAGCGATTCAGGTGGGTGACACCAGGTTCACCGTCCGTGACTTCACCAACCGCGCGAAGATGTACGTCACGGAGTTCACGACCACGAACTACCAGGTCGTTGTTCCTTCGGTCAGCGTTTCGATTCAAGAACAGGTTGTAATCATCAAGTACGCCGGTGAGAAGAACGTCAGCGCTACCGATGACGACGTGAAGGCCGAGATCGCGAAGCTGTTGGGTATCGAAGCGACTGACCCGAACTTCGACCAGCGCCTATCCGAAGAGCTGACAAAGACGGGCCTCAGCGATCAGCAGTACCGCGACTACGCACGGGGCCGGGCACTCCAGGGCAAGCTCAAAGAGCAGTTCAAGACCGACTTGCCTGCCACAGCGGAGTCCGTCCACTACAGGCAGATCCTCGTGCCAGATCAGGCACTCGCGGACGAGATCAAGGCGGAGATCGATGCCGGAGGCGACTTTGTGGCCCTGGCCGCTCAACACTCGACAGATACCGCGACGAAGGATACCGGCGGCGATAAGGGTTGGGCGCCTTTGGGTTTCCTTCCGGACAACCAGGAAGAGCTCTTCTTTAGCCTGGACTTGAACCAGGTGGTCACCATCCCTGCACAGGGAGGAACAGCGGTATACGTCTACCAGGTGACCGAGAAAGATGCCGAGCATCCGGTTGACGAAGACAAGAAGGACACCCTGGCCCAACAGAACTACAACGAATGGGTCGCAGAAAAGATTGAGGCTGAGGACGTCGACGACCAGATGGACTTCACCAACGGCAATTTCGACAAGATCCGCTACGTCATCAACAACGCCGGTCTCAGCATTCAGTAGGCGGCTGGAGTGTCACCCTCCGGTATCCGTGTCGTTCTTCTCGGGCTCGGGACTGTGGGCGGCGGCGTCGCCAGCGCCCTGACGGAGCGAGCCTCAACCTATGAGCGCCGCGTAGGCGCGCCACTGACGCTAGTCAAAGCGCTGGTCCGGGACGTAACCAAGGAACGCGCCGTTGAGCTTCCAAAGGGGATAATCACGGCCGATCCTGACGAGGCGCTCTCTGCCGACTGCGACATCGTGATCGAGGCGATGGGCGGCGAGAACCCCGCGTTCGAATACATCGAGCGCTCTCTCAAGGCAAAGAGATACGTTGTCACCGCCAGCAAAGAGGTGATGGCCAAGCATGGGCCGCACCTCTTGTCTGAGGCCAGCGCGGCTGGCGTCGACATCCTCTACGAGGCGAGTGTCGGCGGCGGCATCCCCATCATCTCTCCGCTGAAGCGAGACCTCTCGGCCAACGACATTACCAGCGTGCGCGCCATCATCAATGGGACCACCAACTACATCCTTACCCGCATGAGCCGCGAAGGGGCATCGTTCGAGGACGCGCTAGGCCAGGCGCAGGCGCTTGGTTACGCCGAGCCCGACCCGACGGCAGACATCGAAGCTCACGATGCAGTCTTCAAGCTGGCAATCCTGGCCAGCCTCGCCTTTCACACGATGGTTGGACCGGACGACATCTACCGAGAGGGGATCACGCGCCTGACGCCGCGTGACTTCAGATATGCGTCTGAGCTGGGCTACGCGATCAAATTGCTGGCCATTGCCCGCCGCGAGGAGACGGGTGTCGCCGCGCGCGTGAACCCCGTATTTATACCGACGTATGAACTGTTGGCGCGTGTTGACGGCGTGCTCAACGCGGTGCAGGTCGAGGGTGACCTGACGGGACGAGTGCTCTTCCAGGGCGCCGGCGCCGGATCGCTGCCGACTACCTCAGCCGTGATGGCAGATGTGCTCGACGCTGCCCGCTCTATCGTCCTCGGGGGACGTCCTTCCCCGTGGCGATATACTGCGGACATGCCGATCGTCCCCATGGCGGACCTGGTCAGCCGCTACTACATCCGCATCGAGGTCGCTGACAAGCCGGGTGTGCTCGCGGGAATCGCTCGCGCGCTGGGGGACCACAACGTCAGCATCGCCTCGGTCATCCAGAAGGAGACCGACGACGCAGCGCAGACGGCGGAGCTCGTGGTCATGACGCACCCGGCCAAGGAGTCCGCCATCCAGGACAGTCTCGCGCAGATCATTGGCCTACCCGACGTCGTGCAGGTGGGCAATATGCTGCGGGTGGAAGGCTAGACGTGGTCAAACAGCAACAGCGCAGCGAATCTACTCCCGGCACGGCTGAATGGATCGACTCTGAGCTGCGCGACTCGAAAGCTCGCATCCACAAGCTGGAAAGCGACCTCGCACAGACACTAAAGCAGTCGTTTGGGATCGAGGCAGAAGTCCGGAAGTTGATGGAAGCGATGGCCGTGTCGGGATCGGTGGAGGCTACGCTGCAAGCCTTCCGCGAAGAAGTGCGGCAGCTGCGCGGCCAGGTTGGCAAGGTAGAGGACCGCCAGACATCTCTCGCCGGACGCATCGAGAACGTGATCAACCAGCGGCAGTCCGAGACGAGCCGCGGCCAGCATGAAGTCGCCTCGCTGACGAAGCAGATGGAAGCGGCCAACAGGCTTATTGAGCAATTCGACGGCCGGGTGAAGGCAGTGGAAGAAGTGCTCCGTCACGTCGAAGAGGAGATCGCGGGGACACGACTCCAGGGTGCTGCGCTGGACCGCATGATGGAAGAAGCCAACACCAGGACTGCGCGCTCACACGAGGCGACGCTGCGCCTGGACCAGGAGTTCGCTCGCTTCGGTGGGGTAATCGAGAAGCTGGAGAAAAGCGACGACAATCTTGGCGAGCGCATGGCGGCGTTGGTGGAGCAAGTGCGGCGGGGCACAGAGCGCCTCGACAAGCTGGAAGGCTTGATCACCTTCGCCGAAGAGACCGCGGAGGCGATGCAGAAGGCGGACTTCGATCGCGATCAGCTCACCTCGCGGGTTGGGCACATCGAGAGGTTGGTGGGCGAGATCGCCGGCGCAAGCGAAGAGTTCACGGCGAACCTCGGCCGGCTGGACCAGCGAACGCAACTGCAATTGAGCGAACTGAACGCGCTTGCCACGCGCCTGCAGGACCTGACCGACCAGACCAAGGCCGCGCTCAAGAAGGTGTACCAGGTGCTCCTACGACAGCGGCGCCGCAAGTCAGAGGCGCTGAACCAGGAAATCAAGGAACTCACCGCCGGTGAACTGCACGCCGGTGACTAAGCAACCGGCGGGCGAAACGACGAACATGGAACAGCGCGGCGTCCTGCACCGTTACCGTGACCGGCTACCGGTCACCAACGAAACACCGGTCATCTCGCTCGGCGAGGGCGACACGCCGCTCGTCAAGTCACGCCGTATCGTCGAACGCGTGGGCTGTCGCGAGCTGTGGTTCAAGCTTGAGATGTGCAACCCGACGGGCTCCTTCAAGGACCGCGGGATGGTGGTAGCCGCCGCGAAGGCCGCCGAAGGCGGCGCGAAGAAGGTGCTCTGTGCTTCGACCGGCAACACCAGCGCTTCCGCTGCGGCGTACGCGGCCCACCTGGGCCTGGAGGCGTACGTCCTCGTGCCGCACGGCAACATCGCGCAGGGCAAGCTGGCACAGGCCGTCGCGCACGGCGCGAAGGTGCTGGCCGTGCACGGCAATTTCGACCAGGCGCTGAACATCGCCCGCCAGATCAGCGAGAAGCACCCCGTCGCGCTGGTCAACTCCGTCAATCCCTACCGCATCGAAGGCCAGAAGACCGCAGCCTTCGAGATCGTCGATGTTCTCGGCGACGCGCCCGACCTGCTATTCATCCCGGTCGGCAACGCTGGCAACATTACTGCTTACTGGCGCGGCTTCGTGGAGTACTACCAGTCCGAGGTCAGCACCATCAAGCCGAAAATGATGGGCTGGCAGGCCGCTGGAGCCGCCCCGATCGTCGTGGGCCACGCCGTTGAGAACCCGCAGACCGTTGCCTCGGCAATCCGTATTGGCAACCCCGCCAGCTGGCGATTTGCGGAAGCCGCCCGCGACGAGTCCGGCGGCGCGATCAACTCCGTCACCGACGACGAGATCCTTGAGGCGTACCGGCTGCTCGCACAAGAGGAAGGCATCTTCTGCGAGCCAGCTTCGGCCGCCTGCGTGGCCGGGCTGATCAAGACCGCCGCCGGGGCGCAGCAAGCAGCGCCCCTACGCGATGCGCGCATCGTTTGCATCATCACGGGACACGGCCTGAAGGACCCCGACACTGCCCTGAGCATAGAGTCGCGGACGGTGGAAGTGGATGCTGAAGTGAGTGCTGTGGAAACTGCAATGGGGCTAAGGTAAGCCGACGAGACCGAGTTTGCCCGCAGGCGCCCGCCGAGCTTACAATCCCGCGAAAGCCTTGCTCCCCTGCCGCTTCCGCAGTCTGAGAGGAGTCTGCCATGCTTCGGGTTCTCGTTTCGCTGACCTTGCTCCTCGGCGCCGCGCTGTTCGTCGCTTGCGGCGGGGACGATGACGACGATGCCGTGACGGCCTCGCCGACCGGTGCCGCCGGCACCAGCACCGGTACGCGGGAGGCGACTCGAACGCCCGCGCAGACCGACGAAACGGACGTATCGGTCACGCTCACGGACGATTCGCTCACCCCGGACCCGGACACCGTGCCGGCCGGCAGGATCAACTTCAACATCAGCAACACCGGCGAGCACCCCCATACGTTGATCGTCATCCTCACGGACCTCCCCCCGGACGGCCTGACGACCAGCGCCCAGGGCCAGTTCGACCCCGCGGGCAGCGCCGGCGGCGAGACGATACTCGCGCAGACGTCCGGGATCGGCTCCGGCGCCAACGACGTCCTCTCCTATGAGCTGGAGGCCGGGAGCTACGTCCTCATCTCAAACGCGGTCATCGACGGCGTCGCCGACTACGCAAACGGGATGTACGCGGCGTTCACCGTGGAGTAGGACCCGGGGAAGCCTTCGTCGCCACAGTCGAGACGATCCGGTAGTTTCACCGAAGAAGTGACCCACGTCACGTGACTTCTTCGGTGCCCTGCTACAATTACGTTCCGTAAGTTGGCCCGGAGGAACACCCAGCATATGCCCACGACAATCGCCGGTATCGACCAGGAACGTATCGCCGCCGCCATCCGCGAGATCATCGCCGCGATCGGCGAGGACGCCTCGCGTGAGGGGCTCGTCGAGACGCCGGAGCGCATAGCGCGGATGTACGCGGAACTTTTCTCCGGCGTGCACGAGGACCCGGCGGACGTCCTCCGCCGCGCCTTCGAGGAGCAGCACAAGGAGATGGTGATCCTCAAGGACATCCCCTTCTACTCCCTCTGCGAGCACCACTTCCTCCCCTTCCACGGCGCAGCCCACGTCGGCTACGTGCCGGAGGGGCGCATCGTCGGTGTGAGTAAGCTCGCCCGCGTCGTCGACATCCTGGCGCGACGCCCGCAGATGCAGGAGCGCCTGACTAGCCAGGTCGCTGACGCGATCATGGACGGCTTGCGCCCGGATGGCGTCGCCGTCGTCATCGAGGCGGAGCACCTCTGCATGACGATGCGCGGCGTCCAGAAGCCCGGCGCGCGCATGATCACTTCCGCCATCCGAGGCGGCTTCCGGCGCCGAGGCGTCACGCGGTCAGAGTTCCTTTCGCTGGTGCAGGGCAAATAGCGAAGATGGAACAAGGAACTCGGAACAAGGAACATGGCGCAGCCACCGTCTTCATGTTCCATGTTTCATGTTCTATGTTCCTGGGGCGCGGCTGAGGGTGGGGATGCTGACCGTCCACCGCGAAGACCTTGCGGCTCTTGAGCCGGAGTGGCGCGAGTTGCTCGGTCTGTGTTCGAGCCATGCGACGATCTTTCAGTCGCCAACCTGGCTGCGGACATGGTGGGGCGAGTTCGGCGGCGACCGCGAACTGGTGCTGCTTTCCGTTCGCGATGAGCAGCGGTTGGTCGGGGTCGTTCCGCTGATGCGCGATGGTCCGCGACTGTCGTTCGCCGGTGACACCGAGGTCTGCGACTACATGGACTTCCCGTGTACCAGCGGGCGCGAGTCTGAATTGCTCGCAGCCTTGTTCAGGTCGCTGGGTGAGGAGCCGTGGGATGAGCTATCGCTCTGGGCGCTCCGCGAAGATTCGCCAGCGCTGGCGGCACTGCCAGTTGTCTGCGCAGAGTTCGGCATGACGTTCGCCAGCGAGCACGAAGACGTCTGTCCCCAAGTCGGCCTGGTCACCGCCGAGACCGGCGCCCGTCCGGGCGACTTCGAGGAGTACGTCTCCTCGCTCGACAAGAAGGACCGCCACGAACTGCGGCGCAAGCTGCGCAAGCTCCCACAGGCCGGCGAAGTCGATCTCGAGATCATCGAAGCGCCGGACGAAGCGGCTTCCGCGCTCGACGACTTCCTCTGGATGCTCCGCGAATCGCGAGCCGACAAGGCGGAATTCATGACACCGCAGATGGAGTCGTTCTTTCGGAAAGTCGTCGCGAGCCTTGCCTCCGAAGGGCTGATCGAAATCATCTTCCTCAAGCTCGGCGGAAAACGAGCTGCCTGCGTACTCTGCTTCCGCGCCCGCGACGAATCACTCCTCTGGAACAGCGGATACGACCCAGCGTACTCGCATTTCTCGGTCGGTCTGCTCTCGAAAGCGTTGGCGCTCCAGCGCGCGATCGAGCAGGGCAAGACCCGTTTCGATTTCCTCCGCGGCCACGAGCGCTACAAGTACGAACTCGGCGCGAAGGATCTGAACGTGCACCGCGTCGTCATCCGGAGGGATGGAACAGGGAACAAGGAACCGGGAACATGATTAGACTCGTATGCTCCATGTTTCGTGTTCCAAGTTCCCTGTTCCAGTAATATAGGTTTCCCCATGTGCAACATCGCAGTCATCACCGTCCACACATCGCCCCTCGCGCTGCCTGGCACCCGAGACAGCGGTGGCCTGAACGTATACGTCCGCGAACTGTCGCGCCAGATGGCGCGGCGCGGCCACCGCATGGACATCTTCACGCGACGGACTGATCCCGACACTCCGGAGATCACGCAAATAGACGAAAGCATTCGCGTGATCCAGGTGCACGCCGGCCCGTACAAAGCAGACAAGTACGCGCAACGCCGTCACCTGGAGGCGTTCCGGCAGGGCGTCATGGCCTTTGCCGAACGCAAAGGCACTACCTATGACCTGGTACACAGCCACTACTGGCTGTCAGGCTGGGTTGGTCGGACCCTCAGCGAATGCTGGAAGGCACCGCACGTCGTCATGTTCCATACCCTGGCCGAGGCGAAGAACCGCCATCACCTCGGAGAGCGCGAACCAAAGTACCGCATCGCCGGCGAGCGAGCCGTAGCTCGTGGCACAGACGCCATCATCGCCGCCAGCGAAAGCGAGCGCGGGACGCTGATTGAAGAGTACGGTGTTGTGCCGGGGGCTATCTCGGTCATCCCCTGCGGCGTCGACATCGATACGTTCCGGCCACTGAACGTCCGCGCGGCCCGAAAGTCGCTCGGGCTGGATCCGAACGTGCCTGTCCTGCTCTTCATCGGCCGCATCGAGCCGTTGAAGGGTATTGATGTACTGGTGCGTGCGTCGGCACAGCTGGACGGCAAGTTCCAGTTGCTGGTCGTCGGCGGCGATGAGAAGGACGCGCACCGCATCCACGAACTCCACACGCTTGCTGAGGATGTTGGTGTTCTGGGCAAAGTCGTCTTCGCGGACGCGGTGCCTCACGAAGAGCTGCCTCGCTACTACAACGCAGCCAGCATCTGCGTGGTGCCGAGCTACTACGAGAGCTTCGGCCTGGTTGCGCTGGAAGCGATGGCCTGCGGTGTGCCGGTGATCGCCTCACGGGTTGGCGGCCTGAAGGAAACGGTGCGCGACGGTCAGACCGGCTACCTGGTGCCCTGGCGTTGCCCGGAGCCCTTTGCGGAGCGGCTCGATCTCCTGCTCACCAACGAACCGCTGCGCCGTAGCCTGGGCGAAGAGGCGCGTGAAGTGGCGGAACGCTACCGCTGGCCTGTTATCGCCACGCAGGTCGAAGACCTGTATCACGATTTGGTCTCGACTTACCGCGGCGTGCCGGTCACGGCGCACGTGGCGTAGCCAGCGCCATGCTGGGAATGCGCACGTACCCGAAGAACTATGTCGCGGACTGCCGCGCGCACATCGATGCTAATGTGAAGGCGTACCGGGACCTGCTATCCGCGACCAGGAAAGACGCAGTCGCAGCTGTGAAGGCTTTCGAAGCGACATTCTTCAGCGACCTCGTGCTCGTGCTGGACGAGTTCTTCGTGCACCGCCTGCGTGCCGTCGAGGGCAAAGACGGAAACGCCCTGAACGAGGTGCGGATGCTCAGCCAGTCGATCATGAACAACCACGGCGTGCTGCAGGCCGACAAGACGATCACGTACGACCCGGCCAAGTCGGTCCTGAAGTACGCGATCGGAGACCAGGTCAAGCTCACCGAGGAGGATTTCGTCCGGCTGTCTGACGCCTTTCTCAGCGAGATCGAGACGAAGTTCTCTGCCGACGGCGCCTGAGCCGGTTATCCACATACTCGCCGTGCGGGAGACTCGCCGATACTGCCCATAATCCGCGTCTACTTGACAGAATCCGACTGTTTTTGGCATGCCCGCGTGCGCAAAGCTAAAGCCTCGCGCGTGCTCTCTCCTGACAACCGACTCTGATTGACTGCCCCGCCCTTTGACAGTGTTTCGCGTAAGGACGGTACCCTAGCCGCCTACCCGCCCGTACAAAGTGATCAGGGGGAATGTGTTGATGGGTGTGCGGCCCGCCTTCAGAAACCTGCTGGCCTACGCAGGCCTCTTTCGAATGTCATCGGTTGCCCGGCGCGGCACCGATGGCAACTGGCATTGGGAGTCGCCTCCGCCTGCGGGCCGAGGAAGAAGTTCCGGAGGACTTCCGCCGTGGGGTGTGGCCGTCGCCGCATCGGCGGTTCTCGCGCTGTTCGGTACCGGCGCCGTGATCGCACTCAACTCCGGTGGTTCGGACAACGTGACAGTCCAGCAGGTGCCAACGCCGACCGAGATTGTCCAATCACCAACAGACGAACCCACTCAGCGCCCGATCCAGCGCAGGCCCAGGTCGACACCGACCACACCTGACGTCGCCACCCAAACGGCTACGCCTGCACCGACTCCCGAGCAGACGCCGGGGCTGGTCCGGAATGTTGGCTTCGCGACTCCACGTCCGGCGAGTGTATTGACGGCAACGCCGTCCCCGGTCGCTCCTGCCGGTACCGTTGCATCAACGCCGACAATCGCGCCGACGACACCCGCCATCTCCACTCCACGGCCGACGCCAACGGTGCGGCTCCCAGGCCCGGCGGGTACGTCGAGCCCAACACCCACGCCTGCAGCGACGCCAACTCCAGCGCCGCCAACCGCCACGCCGACGCCAGGGCCCACCGCCGCCCCTTCGCCAACCGCGACGCCAAAGGCAGCCGGCGACACTCACAACAAGTGTCTGCACTCAAAGTCCCGATATCACGCGAGCGACAAGGCGAGACAACACGCCAACGGCAACTCGGCGATCTTTTGCCCAGGGGACGACGATCGCTGGTGGGATGACGATGACAGAGGCGACTGGAAGGACCGCGATCGGGACGATGACGACGACGGCTGGTGGGACGATTGACTAACCCGTAAGCCGCCGATTTCGTAGACTAGGCCTCGTGGCTCAGAAACGAAGGCTAAAAAAGAGCGAAAAGGTCGCCATGGTCATCGTGGCGCACCCGGATGACGCCGAGTTCCTCTGCGGCGGCACGGTGGCGAAGCTCGTCCAGAGCGGTTGGAAGGTGCACTACCTGCTTACCACCAGCGGAGACATGGGCTCCAAAGACCCGACGATGACCCGCCAGAAGCTGGGCCGCATCCGCGAGCGCGAGCAAACCGCAGCCTGCAAGGTCCTCGGAGTTAGCGACGTCATCTTCCTGCGCTACCCGGACGGCTTCGTCGAAGATACGGCGGAGATGCGTGGGAAGCTCGTCCGCGAGATCCGGCGCCTGAAGCCCTACACCGTGATCACCTGGAATCCGTTCCGGCAGACGTTCACCCACCGCGACCACCGCCTGACGGGGCAGGCCGCCGTCGACGCCGTCTTTCCGCTCGCTCGCGATCCGCTGGCCTACCCCGAACACATCGAAGAAGGGCTGGCGCACCACAGGGTGATGGAGCTGCTCCTGGCCGGCGACAACCCGGATTACTGGGTGGACATCCCGGAGGCTGCGTTCAAGACCAAGATCGCTGCCCTCAAGAAGCACACAAGCCAGATCGGCGCCGCGCCGATCAAAGAGTTGACGAAACGTCTCCGCGATCGCATGGCCGACGCCGGCAAAGAAAAGGGCTACGCCATGGCGGAGGGTTTCCGCCGCATGTCCTGGGGTTAGCGATGGAAGCGCTATCGACCACTCTGGTGTACATCGGCCTCGGGCTGACGGTCGCGTCGTCTGCGCTCTACTGGGCGCACCTCGCTGGTCTTCGAGTCGTTATGCGCCGAATGGCCACTGACGCCGGCGGTGGCCCCGTCATCGCCACTATCGAGCGTGGCGATACGAACGGCTGGGCTGAGTCGGTGGGTTTCGGCGCTACGGCATCGGCGTGGACTGCGTTTGCCGTCTTGATCGGGGCGCTGTTGGCGCGCTGGCAGGCAGTCGACCACGCTCCGTGGTCGAACATGTACGAGTTCACCACCGCTTTCGCGACGGCAATCCTTGGCTTCTACGTGGTCTTCGAACGCATCTATGTGAAACCACACGCAAAGCGCTCGGCGCGGGCGCTCGGCTCGGTTGCGCTGCCAACGGTGGCGGGAATGCTGGCTGTAAGCGTCATCTTCTTCCCGAGCGAAGTGAACCCGCTCGTCCCGGCCCTGCAGAACACGGACCTGCTCGCCATTCACGTCGCCGCGATGATCATTGCCTACGCCGCTCTTAGCGTGTCGTTCGTCGCTGCTTCGCTCTACATCGCGCAGGGCGGCGATAAGAACCGCTTCGCCCGCCTGCCGAAATCGCGTGCCCTGGACGACGTCGCTTACAAGTCGGTGATGATCGGCTTCCCGATCCTGGCCGCCGGTATCGCTCTCGGAGCGTACTGGGCAAACTCTGCCTGGGGCCGATACTGGGGCTGGGACCCGAAGGAGACGTCTGCGCTGGTGACGTGGCTGATCTACGGTATCTACTTGCACACGCGCGGCCTTCGCAAATGGCAGGGCATGCGCTCCGCTTACGTCCTCGTGCTGGGCTTTGCGGCGGTGCTGTTCACGTACTTCGTGGTCAACCTCTGGGTGTCCGGGCTGCACAGCTACGCGGGAGTCTGAAGTCAGCCGCCTGGCCCACCTTCACGGGTCGGGCTTGCGGCCCCATCACCCCGCTTCTTACGCTCGGGAAGCGGCCTTTTCGGCGGTGATTGGCTGGACTTTCACGCGCGGCAGAAGGATGTCCACCTCTCGCCGGCGGCAAGGCTCTGTACCGAGGGTGAGGACTGCGGCGGTGCCAGAGGCGATGCCCAGCCGCAACGCCTCTTCAATCGAGCCGTCCTGGCTGAGTGTGAGGATAACACCGGCGAGGAATGCATCGCCCGAGCCGATCGCGCTGACGGCGCGCACGCGCGGTGCGATGCCCCGATACTTCTTCGTGTGGTAGACGGCAACCGCGCCTTCGCGGCCTCGGGTCGCCACGACGATCGGCACGCCTGCCTTGTGCACCTGCCGGGCCGCCTCCAGTGTTGAAGCTTCGTCGTCCAGCTCGCGGCCCGTCAGGCGTTCGAGCTCGCGGCGGTTGCCCTTTACGATCTCCGGCGTCGCTTCGACGCCCGCCTGAAGAGCCGCGCCGTCCGCGTCGAGCACCGTATGCGCGCCGATCTCCTTTGCTTCCTGAATTAACTGCGCGTACAGCTCCGGAGAGAGAGGGGGCGGGATGCTGCCCGCCAGCACCAGCCAGTCGCCCTGGTGGAGACGGCGTTGCAGGCGGCGCTTGAGCGAGGCGACGGCTTCGTGGCTGGTGGAAGGTCCCGGGTCGCTGAGGATCGTCTGCATGTGGCGGGACTCGTCAACGATCGTGATGTTGGTGCGCGTTTCGCCGCGGGTGTGGACGAAATCGGTATCGATACCTTCGTTGTCCAGTGTCTGTTCGATGTATCGTCCGAGCCCGCCCGGCGCGAAACCCATCGCGGTGCTCTCTCCGCCCAGCTCACGGATGACCCTTGATACGTTGATGCCTTTGCCGCCCGGATCGAAGCGGCTGGACCGCACGCGTATCGTGTCCCCGGCGACGAACTTGTTGACCGTCAGCGTCTGGTCGATCGCCGGGTTCAGGGTCACCGTAATGATCATGGAGCTTCCTGGAGTATCAGTCCGTAGTCACCGTCCTCGCGGCGGTAGATCAGAGCGACTTCTTCGCGGTCGGCGTCCTGGAAGAGGAAGAAGTTGTGACCAAGTGCCTCCATCTGCTCGATCGCCTCGGCTTCCGTCATCGGCTTGAGGTGGAAGCTCTTCACCCTCACCACGCGTCCTCCGACGATCTCGGCGTCGGGTGGAAGCTGGGGTTCCTCCTCGACCGACTCTTCTGGCAATTGGTGCGTATCGATCCGGCGGCCGCTGCGCAGCACCTTTCGCTCCTTGAAGCGCTTGGCCTGGTTGTCCAGCGTCGCCACCGTGGCGTCGACCGCGGCAGTAAGGTCGTAGTTCCGCTCTTCGGCGCGCAGGAAGTTGCCGTTAGCGCTGATCGTCACCTGGACAACGAAGCGGCCGTCTTCGCCCTTCGCTTCCTTTCGCACGTCGACGATGGCGTGGTCGGCCATCGGAAGATGTTTGGTGATCTTACCCAGGTGTTCTGTGGCGTGAGCCCTGAATGAGTCGTCGATGGTCAGATGCTGTCCGCGGAAGATGATGTCCATTCCTGTGTCCTCCCGTGGTGGTTGTCTAATGTCATTCTAAACCCGAAGGGGGTCAGTCCTCTCGGGCGAACGTCAGTGCGTATACCGATTCGGCGCCGCCCGCGAGCAGCGCCCCGGCGCAGGCATCCAGCGTTGCTCCAGTAGTTGAGACGTCGTCGATGAGCAGGACGTTGCCGGTTACGAGGCGTTTACCCGGCGCGAAGGCCCCCCGGATGTTGGCCCGGCGGCTGGCCGCGTCCGGCTCCTGGGCCTGCATGCTTGTGCGACGATGGCGACGAACAGCGGCAGAGTTCACGGGTAAGCCGGAGTTTCTGCCCACTTCCCGCGCCAATAGCTCCGATTGGTTGTAGCCGCGGGTTCGCCGTCGCAGCCAGTGGAGCGGAACCGGGACGACTACATCGACTGGCGGCGACCAATCGCGCAGGACGGCCGCCATCTCAGCCGCCATGACAGGCGCGAGCGCGGAGACGCCGCTGAACTTGATCGCGAGCACCGCATCTCGAGCGACGCCTCCATATTGGAACGCGGAGCGCATCGCCGTGAAGCTGGGCCGATGTTCGGCGCACGGTGCGCAACCCTGTGGGTTCAATGGAAGCCAGCAACGAGGGCATCGGTTGCCCGTCGCTCGCTGCCCGGAAGCCAGGCATCGTTCGCAAATCAGCGAACCAAAGTCGCCGCAGCCAACGCAGCGCGGCGGGAATACTGCATCGAGGGCAGCACCGACTATGCGGCGGGCGATGGTCACGCGGTCTTCTCGGCGCGACGGTCGATCGTGGTTACTTTCTCCAGCGTCCCGTAGACAGCTTCGAGTGCAGGCGTCTTGTCGTCCATCTTCTCGAGGGCGCCGTAGACTGCGGCGCGGCCCCCTGCTGGGACTTCTCCGGCTTTCGTCTTGCGAACGGCCTCATTAAGGTCGCCGAGGAAGTCGTCAGCGATGGGAGCGTGTGCGGGCGTGACCATCAGGTGCAGACTGGGCGGCGATTGCTGGCGGTCGGCGTGCCAGCCGAAGGTGTCCAGCACATCGCCAACCTGGTGGATATCCAGCGTGTCCGACCCGAAGGCGAAGACGCTCATCGGTGGTTTGCCCAGCACCTTGAGCCCATCGATCGCGTTGATGCCGTCCTGTATCTTGCGAGTCGTGTCCATCATCACTCCCGCCAGCCGCTTGTATCCCGCCTCGCCGAGGTAGGTGAGGACTGCCCAGGCAGCGGCGATTGCAGCGCCCGGCTTGCTGCCGGTCATGGTCGGGGAACCGTAGAGCCCGCCGGGCCAATCCGTCTGCGCGAAGAACTGGTGTCGGCGGTAGGCCGGGTCGCGGTACATGATCGTGGAGGCGCCACGGGCGGAGAAGCCATACTTGTGCAGGTCCGCAGAAATCGAGGAGACGCCTTCGACGCGGAAGTCCCACGGCGGGACCTCGTAGCCGATCCTCTCGACAAAGGGGAGCAGGAAGCCACCGAGACAACCGTCGACGTGCACCGGGATCTTGTGCTCGATCCCCAGTTCCGCGATTGCCGGGATGTCGTCGATCGTGCCAAACGGATAGTTGGGCGCTGACCCGACGAGCAAGACGGTGTTCTGAGTGATCGCCTTGCGCATCGCGGCAACGTCGACACGGAGGTCTTCGCCGAGCGCGACGTGCACGGCCCTGAGGCCGAGGTAGTGCGCCGATTTGTTGAAAGCGGGGTGGGCGGTGATCGGCATCACGACTTCCGGTTCGGCGGTGCCGCGCTCGGCGCGTGCGAAGTCGCGAGCGGTCTTCACTGCCATGAGTATGCTCTCCGTGCCGCCGGAAGTGACGTTCCCCGTGCCTCCATCGCAATTGAGGAGGCCCGCCGTCATCGAGATGATTTCGCTCTCGAATTTGCGGAGGCTCTTAAAGGCGCCGGGGCCAAGGCCGTTGGTGAAAAAAGCGGCGTTGTAGGCGTCCTTCAGCACATCGGCGACGTCATCGCCGGCGAAGTAGACCAGGCTCCAGATCTTGCCGCCTCGCCAGTCGGCGTCGCGGGAGAGTGCCTGTTCGATCTCGGTTCGGACTTCTTCGCGGGACTTGCCGTTTGGGGGAAGGTTCATCGCTGGCCTCCTTTGGGCAAGCGCCATGCTAGCAAATTAATCGCAGACAGGCGCAGGTTTCACGCTAAACTGAATGAGCTATGGCAGTGCGGGTGCTCCTCTTCGCGCGGCTGGCGGAACTCGCCGGGACGCGCGAGGTCGATCTGGATATCGGCGAAGGTTTGACCGCTGCCGATGCATATCGCCTGCTTGTGCAGCGGGACGGCTCGCTGGCGGGCTTCGAATCCAGCCTGGCGTACGCCGTGAACCGCGAGTATGTCGGCGCCGAGACGCCGTTGAGCGATGGTGACGAACTGGCTCTGATCCCGCCGGTGAGCGGAGGCGCTGATGCTGTTTGAAGTGCGCCCGCATGAGCTGGACCCAGAGCGCGTCGTCGATCACGTGCGGCGAGACGAGGCTGGCGCGGTCGCACTGTTCTATGGTGTCGTCCGCGACAACAACATGCGGCGCAAAGTGCTCTACCTGGAATACGACGCCTACCCGGAGATGGCGGAGAAGGTGATGCGCGATCTGGCGGACGAAATCAAGGCACGCTTCCCGGTAACGGAGATCGCGGTGCAGCACCGGACTGGTCGGTTGGAGATCGGCGAGACGTCACTGCTCGTGGCGGTGTCATCGCCGCACCGAGGGGATGCGTTCGATGCCTGCCACGCCTACGTCGACCGCCTCAAGGAAGCAGTCCCGATCTGGAAGAAGGAAGTCTTTGAGGGCGGCGAGGAGTGGATTGAGGGCGGTGGCTAGCGGCTACGCCTTGATCGACTCGAGCGCGAGCCGCACGCTGTCGCCGGGACTGACGCCGACCTGCACGTCCTCCAGCTTGCCGTCCGGCCCGACTACGAAGTGACTGCGATTGGTGATCAGAAAGCCCATAAACTTCTTCTCGCCCCAGACGCCGTATTTGATCGAGACTTCGTGGTCTTCGTCGGAGAGCAGCGGGAACGGCAGTGAGTACTTGTTCTTGAAAGACTGGTGACTCTTCTTGCCCTGGGCGCTGATGCCGAGAATCACCGCGTTCTTGTCGCTGACCACGCCGAACTCGTCGCGGAAGCCGCAGGCCTGTGCCGTGCAGCCGGGCGTGTTGTCTCGCGGGTAGAAGAAGATCACGACTCGCTTGCCCTTGAAGTCGGAGAGCGATACAGGATCGCCGTTCTCGTCGGGCAGCGTGAAGTCGGGGGCGGGGTCACCAACCTTGAGCTCGGGCAGGTCTGACATGGGCGGTCTCCTTTCAGGCACCGCACATCATAGCCGTTGCGAGCCGATTTGTGGCTAACTAGTGCCCGTGAGCGACGAAACGCTGGTCCACGTCGGCGGCGAAGACCTGCAGTACTGCCCAAGGTGCGGCGCGCCGCTCGTCGTGCGGCTGATCGATACGGAAGACCGCCCGCGGCTGATGTGCGACCGCGGGCACATCCTCTACGTGAACCCGAAGCTGGTCATCGGAGTGATACCGGAGCGCCGCGGGAAGATACTGCTGCTGCGACGTGCGATCGAGCCGCGGCGCGGCTTCTGGACGTACCCCGGCGGATTCATGGAGATCGACGAGACGGCGGAAGAGTGCGCTGCCCGCGAGGCCCACGAGGAGGTCGGCATTCACGTGCGGGTGATCGAGCTGGTCGGGGTGTATTCGAAGCCTGGGCCTTCTCCGGGGCCGGGCGTGGTCTCGATCGTGTACCGTGGCACCGTCGCCACCGGTAAGCCCCAGGCCGGCCGCGAAGCACTGGAAGTACGCTGGTTCTCGCCGAACGACATCCCCTGGGACGACCTCGCTTACGAGACGACGAAATGGGCGCTCAGCGACTGGATCGAGCGAAGCACGCAGTAGAAGGAGACTCCAATGGAATACAAACGCGTCGGCAAGAGTGGACTGCAGGTGTCGGTTGTCGGGATCGGCTGCAACAACTTCGGGATGCGCATCGACAAGGACGCGACGAAAGCGGTTGTCGACAAGGCGATCGAGGTCGGTATCACGCTATTCGACACGGCGGACGTCTACGGCGGCACCAAGTCGGAGGAGTTCCTGGGAGAAGCCCTGGGAGACCGCCGCAAGGACATCGTGCTGGCAACGAAGTTCGGCTATCCGACCGGCAGCGGCGTCTATAGCAAGGGTGGTTCGCGCCGCCGCATCTTCGACGCCTGCGAGGCCAGCCTGCGCCGGCTGCAGACGGACTACATCGACCTCTACCAGTACCACACGCCCGACCCTCTGACTCCGATGGAGGAGACGCTCGATGCACTCGATGACCTGGTCCGCCAGGGGAAGGTACGCTACATCGGCAACTCTAACCTCAGCGGCTGGCAGATCACCGAGGCAGAGTGGATCGCGCGCTCAAGCAACCGTTCGCGGTTCGTCTCAGCGCAAAACGAGTACAGCCTCATCAACCGCGCCATCGAGAAAGAGCTGGTGCCCGCCTGCGAGCAGTACGGCCTCGGCATTCTGCCCTACTTCCCGCTTGCGAGCGGGTTGCTAACTGGCAAGTACCAGCGCGGCGAGGCGCCCGCCTCAGACACCCGTCTTGCGGCGTGGGGGCCACGCGGCGAGCGTATGATGTCCGACGAGAACTTCGACATCGTCGAGAAGCTGGACTCGTTTGCGAAGGACCGCGGGAAGTCTCTGCTTGACCTTGCCTTCAGCTGGCTTGCGACGAAGGACTACATCCCGAGCGTCATCGCCGGTGCGACCAAGCCGGAGCAAGTGGCTGCAAACGCCGCTGCCGCCGAATGGAAGCTAACGCCGGAGGAGATGGCGGAGGTGGACGAATTTACGAAGCGTTGATTGTAATCCCGGCCACATACGCATAAGATGTTCCCGTTTTAGGCTCGACGACAGGCCGGGGGAGGGCGCTAATGGTCGGACGTTACCTGATTCTCGCCGCAGTGGCTGTTGTTTTCCTGGCTGCGCTTGCGCTTTCCCCTGGCGGCAGCCATTCACCGCGGCCGGCCTCCGCGTCGACGACCGCCACCTGGGCCGACGTCAACTGCAACGGCATCTTCGATCCCGGTGACCCTCTGCAGGTAATCAGGGAGACCGGGGACCTCGCGACTAGCCAGGCTCAGTTCTGTCCGCTTATCGGGACGCCAGTAACGGCGGACGGTGTAAACCGCTTCTTCGGCGATGCTAACTGCGATGGAGTAGCTGACCTGGCGGACGCTCTCCTCATGGTTATCAAGTTCTCCGGCGCGACCGCCAGCACGGGAGGCTGCCCGGAGCCCGGCGCGAGCGTGCAACTGGCCGTCCTGGCAGACGCCCTGGCGATCGACCCCAGCTGGCGGGACTACGGTGACGCTCCAGACGGCGGCGCCACCGGCTATACGGGCGGCGCCGGCACTGGCAGCTTTCCGACAAGTCCTGCAAACGCCGGGCCGAGCCACGCAGCGCCTTTCGGGGCCTGGCTGGGAGAGTTCGTATCACTGGAAATGGCGCCGAATACGGTCGATCCCGCGGACGATGGCCTGCTGTTTCTTCAAATGTCCGAGTGCGACAACAGCCTGGCAATGATCTCCCTCAACGTCTCCGGGCTGACTGATCAGGAACGTCAGTCGCCCGTGTTCCTGAACATCTTCGCAGACTACAACCACGACGGGGACTGGCAGGACGCGGGTGGTTGTGCGGGGAACGAACATGTGGCCGTGAACGTGCCCATCGGGGTGAGCGACGTCGACGCCCTATCAGTGGTAACGGCCTCTTTCGTGGGAGGCGATCAGGTCGACGAGTTCTGGCTGCGGGTGATGCTCACCACATCCATGTACACGGTGGGCGCGGCCGGCCCGATCGCCGGGGAGACCGAAGACTACCTGGTGGTTAACGGGCAGCCATCGGACAGTCTCGTGGTCGTGGCTGGCCCGCAAGAGGGACGCCAGCCGGCAGGCGGTCCGGATGCTGCCGGGCACCAATTTAACTGCAAAGGCGCCTTCGTGGGGCATGGGGAAGACCGGACACTCTTCCTTGATATCGAGCAGACGCAGAAGAGTAAAGCGTCTGGATTCACGATAAGGCAGATCAGCCTCGCGACGACCCAGGTGACCAACGAAAAGCGTGAGACGACGAACGCTGCCAGCTTCAACATGGGTGAGGTGACGCTGAGCCAGCTCATCGACGGGCGGGCTCGCGCGCGACTGGCCCTGAACACGAACACAACTGAAGACCCGCCGGATCGCCTCCAGGGGCCGTTCATCGTCGATGTTAGCGTGTCCGGTAGACAGCAGAACGGCACCGAGTTCAGTGGTGTGCTGCAGTGCGCCTTCTACGTCGACCACACTGGCGATGGGGTGTCCATGGACCCCGGCCTGGATGGCTTCCAGGGCGGGCCCAGCCGCGTCCCTCCCGAGGCCGGCGAAGGCGTTCGATTCATCATGGCGCCACACAATAAAGTCATCACGCTCCAGAGCGATTCGCTCGAAACACCCGCAGATCAGAAGGCAACCCGCTACGACAAGGATAGTCTCAAAGTGTACGGGCCCGATGGAATGCTGTTGGCCGAAGACGATTGGGAGGAGAAGGCAGGAATCAAGAAAATCAAGGTGGCAACCAACGGACGCGGCTTGCAGATCACACCGGCGAAAGACGACCGCCCGGGCCACCAGGTAGAGCGCGTCATCATCCGCGTTGAGGGACGGAAGCCGGACAACACGAAAGTCGTGGACTACTACCGGATCGTCATCGTGCACGAGAAGGGGTCGGAGCTGAAATCGATGATCGATGAGTATCTCAAGAGTAAGGACGTCGCGTTCTACTATCTCAACGAAGGAGACGCCGACTCCATAACTTACGTCACCAGCGGGGGCGCTTCCATGATCACCCAGACTCCGCCGTTTGGAGACCTTACCTGGGAAGACGCCGTCACCGTCTGTGAGACCGAAGACGACGAGAGGGTGCACTCGGTCTTCCACGGCTCGCTTGGCTATGTGCTCGACTATGGCCCGGACAACTCGGACGCCTACTACCGCGCTGCCGGGACCTTTCCCGACGGCCCCTGTCCGGCACAGAGCTCGACCAACGTGACTAACTTCGGCCCGAGCTCTCCGTTCTACATCCTCGACGCTGCTGCCTGCGACGACAAAGTCATCTTCACCGAACTGAACACCAATACCGATACGTTCCGCCTGGGCGCCGTCGGCACAAACGGTAGTGGGCTCGGCCCGATAGAAGGCGGCGATAGCCACCGCGACCCTTCATGCTTCATGTACAACCTGGGGTACGGCCTGGTAGCCAGCTCTCCCGCTTCCCAGGGGACAAGCATCGGCCGCTTCGTTGCGTTGGCGCCCTGCAACGCCCTTTGCGAAGCCGGAAGGGTCGCTTCACTCTCCCTGCCGGAACCGAAGACTATCTTGCCGGCGACCGCCCCCAACACTCACGAACGGGGCCTGGTCGTGTCGCCCGATGGGACAAAGCTCGCCTGGTACCGGCGGCTGGACAACGGGACAGGCACGACGCTGAATTCACAGATCTGGGTCGGCGATTTCGACCCCGACACTCAGACGGTCACCAACAAACGCGAGCTAACGACGGAAGGATTCAACGCAGACCCGGCGTGGTCGCCTGACAGCACGCAGATAGCGTTCACCTCCAACCGCGACGGCAACGCTGAGATTTACATTATGCAGGCGGACGGGAGTAATCAGACGAACTTCACGAATACACCGTCGTTGCAGGAGTTCGAAGCGTCCTGGCAGGTCCCGTGAGCGCTACAAGTTCTAGGCGTTAAGCACCTTGAACAAGCGGGCGTCCGGCGGCGCTTGCACTTTGCCTGCCAGGTGCGCGTCGAGTTTCGGGCGGACCACCTGAGCGGCTGCATTCGCGTTGTCCTGTGAGTCCCAGAGCACGAATAGTCCGCACTCACCATCACCCTCGTCGCCGAACACGGTGACGTGCTGGCATCCGGGTTGCTGAGCGATCAGCGGCGCGAGGTCGTCGGTAAGCGCTTGCGCCTCAGCGCTCCTTCCCGGACCGAGGGAGAATCGGACGAGCCTTGCGTACATTTGAGTCCTCTCCGTCCCTGGCTGGTGACGTTGCTAGAAGCCGTACCCCGTCTTCTCGAAGATCCCCTTCAGAGCGGAGATCTCCCCGACGTGGTTGGAGGGGTGGACGATCGTCGCGAGGCCCAGCACCACGCTGACCGGGGTCGGGCCCAGCTGACCGAAATCGACCTTCCGCGAGAGCTCCTCGTCGCTGGCCGACGCCAGGTACTCGTCCGTCGCCGCGCGCACGGCCTTCTCGTACTCCTTGAGGGCCGGGAAGTCGATCTCAACGCTCTTCGCCCAGGCCAGGATCTGGTCGGCAGTGGCGGTTGGCGGCGGCGGGGGCTCGCTGGCACCGGTCTTTCCCGCGAATGGCCCCATCATCAACGGCGTAGTCCCGCGGATCATCATGCTCAGGATGAAGTCCTCTGACTGCACCGTGTGCGCGTAGGTCGCGCCGATCGGGTGCGCGGTGCCGGACACCGCCTTCATGCAGTCTTCCTGGGTAACGTCCTTCATCGTGCTGTCCACGACGAAGCGCGTCATATTGATCTGTTCCTTGAGTGCCTCTGCCTTCGACATTCGGGTCTGCTCCTTCTCTTAGTGCATGCTCAGCGGAAGCGATTATGTTTCGGAGACGGTGAGGCGGTCAACCTCGGTGCTACACTACCTTCCTAAATTACGGTCCGGAATATATGCCGGAGGGGGACATTGCGATGGCCAGACTGCTAATGCTCTGTGGGGTGCTGCTCGCCGCAACAGCGCTGTTCGATGGCGGGCGCGCGAGCAAAACTGACGCGCAGACCTGCACTTCGAACGATGATGTTGAGTGTGCAGTCGAGATGTCCATCCCGGACCAGGAGACATTCGATAACACATCCACAGCTAGCTATTCCCAGACTGATCCTGATCCATCATGCGTCGGGTCCGGTACCTTTGACGAGACACTCTGGTATCGATTCGTCCCGGAGCGGGACGTCCTGCTGCGCATCAGCACAGACGGCAGCTCCCACGATCCTGTGCTAGCAATCTACTCGGGCACTCCTCCGTCCCTTCAAGAAGTAGGTTGCGAAAATGACTCGCCCGGAATCACGCCGCGAGAGTTCATCGATCTACGGACAACCGCTGGAATAACGTACTACGTGATGGCATCGGGCTACTTCGGTAGCGACGGCGAGCTGATCCTCAGTGTGAGTGTCAAGTGCTACATTCTCACCCTCCAGGCGAATCCTCCGTCTGGAGGCAGTCCCACCGCTGATCCACCGATCGGCAACTTCCCCTGCACAGGCGCAGGGGAATACGATCCCGGCTTCAGTCCGGTATTGATTTCGCCGGCCGATCCGCCTTTCGGCTGGACCGGCGACCCTGATTGCGCAGACAGCAACGTGACCATGAACGCAAGCAAGACCTGCATAGCCAACTTCGAATCTCCGGCGACGGCCACCCCTTCGCCTACTCCCACGCCGTCGCCGACGACGACGCCGACGGCCACCCCTTCGCCTACTCCCACGCCGTCGCCGACGACGCCGCCTACGCCCACCTCTTCGCCTACGCCTACCCCGTCGCCAACGCCAACACCGACTCCCACGCCGTCACCGACCCCCACGCCGACTCCCACGCCAACACTTACGCCCACTCCAACTTCGTCGCCAAATCCAAGCCCATCGCCTACGCCAACTCCGACTCCGTCACCTACACAAACAGCCAGCCCAGGACCAACGTCTTCTCCGTCGCCAACGGCGACCACATCCCCGACGCAAACCGCCACCGCTACGGCGACGGGTACACCCACCGCTACACCAACACCGTCGCCTCTTCCCTCTTCACCGTCACCGACCGCGCTGGGTGAAACGTCTACGCCCACTCCCTTCCCGGAGGAGCTGGATACGAATTGCGATGGCGAAATCGACGGTAAGGACGCTATGAGGGTGCTGGAGCACCTGGCCGGCCTACCCGCGTCCCCTGGAGGTTGCGTCTAGCAGTACGGGGGGTGGGAAGCGAGATCAGTCGCGGCCGAGATCAGCGCGCTAGGCCGCGTCTTCGATGTCGGATTCGTCCAGCTCGTCATCCTCTTCACCGGTGTACATCGTCCAGCCGATCCAGAAGGCGAGGGCTGCGACGGCCGCCAGTGACGCCCCGACCGGGACCGCCACGGCGGCGTAACTCTTGCGGGTCATCCCCCAGAAGAAAAGCACCCACCCGAAGGCCGCGCCGAGCATGATCATCAGGCCGGTGCGCTGAGAAGGTTCCACTACTTCGCCTCCTCGGGCTGCTTGCGCGAGGCCGGCGGAAGCAGGTTCGGGATGCGGTCTTCGATCGGGTACACCTCGCCGCACTTGGTGCAGGTCAGCGCCCCCTGGATCACCTCTTCGCCGTTTGTCTCGTCGGCGCGCAGCTCCAGCGGGCTCTTGTCCATCGGGCAGGCCAGTATCTCGACCAAACTCTTCTTCATGAGCGCCCTCGATTGTAGTCCGGTGAACTCCCCCTTGTCATCCTGAGCCTGCGAAGGATCTAGCTCGCGGAAGAGGCGTTCGTTGATCATGAAGCGACGTCACTGCGCGAAACGGCATCACTTATGGGCTGGATGCTTCGCTCTGCTCAGCATGACAGAGCGCTACAATCGTTATGCAATGTCGGAGGTCGTCAAACGCATCCCCCTGGACCGTCGCGTACTCGTTGTACGCGGGGACCGGATCGACCTACGGCCGGAGCGAGGCGCCGTCATCTTCCCGCTGATCGGCCTCGCGATCGCCCTCACCCTCTTCGCTATCGTCGCCCTCTTCGCCTCGGAACTCTCCGTGACCGTGCTCATGCTCATCCTGCTCCCCGGCCTGTTCCTCGCGCCCTTCTCGGCGATGGGGCTGGTGTACTCGGTGATCGGAGCATCAGTCGTGGTCGAGCGCAAGAAACACTCGATCCGCTTCCAGCAAGGCGTCCTCGGCCTCGGCATCGGCACGATGGAGCTGGTGCCTTTCTGGAAAGTCGCACGAGTGCAGGTGGAAGACTTCCCTCTCGGCGAGGTCACGCCGCAGGGCCCGCCGCCTGTGCTGGACCTGCGGGCCTGGGACGTCGTGCTGATAAAAGAGAGCGGCAAGCGGCTGTCGATCGCGCAAGTCGTTGCGGCGAACACTGGGGACCTGATCGACGAAGGATTCGGCCGGGCGCTCGACGCCGCCGAGGCCATCGCGGAGATGGCTGGCAGCACAGTGGCCATCACCGCGGATATCGAGGATGAGGTACCGGAAGCCGTCGCCGAGCCCCGCAGCGAAGAGACGCCTGGCCATCCGGAGCCGGCGCGAGGATGACCGAGCGCGAAATACTCAAGACGTACCGAACAATCGCCGTAGTCGGCCTGTCCAACGACCCGATGCGCGCATCGCTGTCCGTCGCGAAGTACATGCAGGACCACGGCTATCGCATCATCCCCGTCAACCCGGCCGAGACCGAGGTCCTCGGTGAGAAGGCCTATCCGGATCTGTCCTCGGTGCCTGAGCCGGTCGAGATCGTTGACATCTTCCGCCGCTCCGAGCAGATCCCGCCGATTGTCGACGATGCTATCGCTGTCGGCGCGAAGGTCATCTGGATGCAGCAGGGCATATCGAACGAAGAAGCGGCCGCAAAGGCACGAGCAGCCGGACTCGAAGTGATCGAGGACGCGTGCATCCGCACGGCCCACCGCCGGATGATGGCGGGCGAGGCGGATTGGGCGTCGAGCGCGTAGGCAGATATCCAGGGTGGGCAGCGAAGACACCCGCGGGCGAGACCGACGTACAACGCTTGATCCGCCAGCGTAAAATGAGCCTATGGCGAAGAACCTGGCGATCGCCGGTGTCGCGTTTGCCGCGTACTTAGGATTCGCCCTCTTCACGGGCGGTTACATCCTGCTACTCGCCGTGCCCATCTTCATCGCTGTGGCGTTCGTCGCCAGCCGGCGGATGCATCCGCTACTCGCCGGACTCCTCGGGGTCGTGATCACCTTCGGCCTGATCTTTGCGCTGGTCTTTCCCTTCATTGTTTACAACGCCGCCCAGGGCAACTTTGACAACACCGCCTACTGCGACGGCTTCTGCATGACCAACGAGCAAGGGTTCGCCTTCGCGACCTTCATCCTGCTCTTCCTCGCCGTTCCCACCTCTCTCGCCGGCGGCGCGATCTCTTTCTTTGCATCGCTCGTCACCCCGCGTGCGCGGGCTGCGTAATGAGCAACCACGCCATCCTCTCCGCGATGGGCCTCGCCCTCGTCGTGCTCGTCGCCTCGGCTGCGTACCTCCTATTCGCTGACAGCGGGAAGGCTTGCGAGCTCCCCGGCTGCGTCGACAAAGACCAGAACTGCTCGAAGTATCGGATCGCTCGGCAACGCAGTGCTGACATCCATGCGCCCTATGTTGACGGCGTAATCGACATCGGCATCGTCGAGGGCACTAGCGTCAGGGAGGCAGCGGACCTCATGAAGACCGTCGACACCGCCACCTACATGCCGATTGCGCCGTACCGCCAGGCCGCTTTCATCTGCGTGGAGAAGGGGTTCGAGGACGAGTGGGTGGCCCGCCTGAAGTCGTACGAATGGGTCGAATGGGCGCATCGCACGGGGGTGAACCCGATAGATACGCTCCAGAATTGACGTTTCCCGATGTAGCAGGTCTGTGATTCTGTCCGCTAAGTGTTCTGTGAAAATGTCCGCTAGGCTGTGACAACTGATCGTCTCCACGGGTGGTCCTGTGCTGGTTTCCAGGGTTCGGCGCGGGGTTGTTTGG